>Ga0123342_1007929_pt1 | contig 13735 bp, 9 predicted proteins | sample Turbeawhitnodule_FD_89960 | JGI IMG/M metagenome (GOLD analysis project Ga0123342, IMG submission 89960) | Root nodule microbial communities of legume samples collected from Mexico - Turtle bean Mexico white nodule | ecosystem: Host-associated > Plants > Roots > Nodule | place: Mexico: Nepantla...
TACAAAATTATTATTTTTTACAAAATAAGAGTAATTATAAATATTATATATTGGAAAAAATAATTAACTCAAACTTACAAAAAATATATCATAACTCATTATTAAAATATTTTTTATTGACAACGATAAATTTGTAAATTTACATTTTATATTTTTAAAATAATTTCTAAATTATCTTCTAACTATCACATCACTCACAAATTTCAATAAACAATCTTCACAAATCCACTCTACCATCCCTCAATCCAAACAACCTCACACATCCCTTCTAATCCTCTCTAATCCACTCCCTCCCCTCCCCACAAATCCCCACCCCAATCCAAATAGGGTCATAGAGAAAGGAGATTGACATTTATTCAACATTTGTCTCAATTAATAAATAATGTAGGTAAGAAAAATGTTATATAACACAACAAATATTATTTTTATTTTATTTTTATATAGTTTTATTCATTCATTCATTTAACTTGACATTTGAAGGATCTAAGCAGGACCAAGTAACACACATGTCATTGAACTTGGTTAGTACACTTTTAGGCATAAGATGTCAATTTTCAAAAAATATTTTAAAAGACAAATGAAATATCTATAGGAAGAAAAACTTGGAGAGAAAAGATAATTAGTATTATTCATATGACAAATATTATTTCAGGAATGAGATTGTCATCTATTCGAATTTTAATATTAAACATAAATATATATAAATAATAAAAATAAAAAATACGAATAGAAAGACGCAAAAGCACCTGTATTTCCACTAGTTTTAATAAGAGTAGTAGTATTCCTGCTAGTTTTAATAATAGTATTAGAGTGATTTTGTTAATTTTATCCATCAACTCATAATTTCTCCTTGACATTTACTACCTTAGAAACAAAATGCTAAATTTTATTGCCTACAAGAAAGTGTGCACAGGAAAGTTAGTTATGCAAATTTATTGTTTTAACATCATGTTGCAATTCCTCACATAAACGTTATGGATTTTATCATAAAATATTACTTTGACGTTTTGGGAATATTTTTTATTATATTTAAATACTTTTAGTTTTACTATCGAATAACAATTGCGTATAAACTAACAAAGTTGAATAATTATTGTGAGGCGACATCATTATTGCGATGAAATGTTTAGAATCTTAAGATATTTTCGCAAGTAGTTTTTTTGAGTCAATGTATTGAATGCTTGAAAATCAACCTCAACTATTGAATTAATAAGCAACAAGTAATAAACAAAGGCACAAATGACAACGATTCATCTTAATTTGTTGTTTAAACTACGATTTTATAATGACTGGTTTTACGCAAACTCTGTGAAAATCTTCTTGTTACTTCATCTTTTGTATTTTGTTTTTCTTAACTTTGGCTTATATATTCTGCCGTCTTAATTTACCAGTTACACAGTTTATCCATGAAAGGTTGACGATTGAGCCTTCATTGTTGATGAAAGTGAAGCTATAGCCTCCCCAACTGTCAAGAAAAGGCTATCTGCTTGTATGAAATCAGTAGCTTCATCAACTTTTTTCAGCTTCTCAATGACCTCGGCGAGAGGATTCACCAACACAAGCTGTCACAACGCAACTCACATGAATTAGTTACCATTGATATTTGAAACATACACAAAGGTTTCTAAACTATGTTTATGTCAAAGTTAATGTTCTTGCCTCAACACTCTTCTTTTCCAAAGTTGCTTTCAACTCTTTGAAAAGTGAGATTCCGCTTGTATCAATGGCACTCACAGCTGGACATTTGAAAGTGATTAGTTTAACATGGCTTGTGGGATAAATAGATAGATGAAGTATGATCATTTATAAGCTTGCATAGTTAGTGCACTTTATTAGCTCTTTTGGCTAGTTTAGATTGCTTTGTTAGGTCTTCATTTTCTTTGTTTAACAATCTAATAAGTAATAAATAACTTCTGTAAAATTTGGTGTAATTATAAAAGTGATTCCCAAACAATTATGAATAAAGACTATGTAATTCCTTCTTTGTTGTGTAAAGAGTAATGACATTACCTGACATTTCCAGTATTAAGAATCGAAGGCTAAATTGTTCTTTTATGTTGTCTTCCTCTTCTTCTATCCATCGTAATGTTCTAACATAACATGCCAATATTTTAGTCTAATACCAAAAACAGTATTTGTGTAACAAAATAAAACTTGTATAGAGTTTACCAAGCTCAAACTAACCTCTCATTGAGGTATGTGATGTTAGCAAAATTGATTGGAGCCTCAATACTCAAAATAAGAAAACCAGGTACTCTCACAGCTTCTTTATACTGATGAAGATTTCTATATATCTCTGTTCCTGGAATCTTCCCCAACATTACTGTTTTCGGCCTTGTAATTTGCATCAGTATCTTGAAAGTTGATAACCCAACCTGATCAAGAACAATGCATCCTTTGTGAATAAAGAAACTACATTTTATTGTGCATGCATGGAAGGAAGGAATATGAAAAATGTTTGGTCTCATGGGGCAAGCACCACAAGAGGATTATGAGTAGCTGCAAGTGTGTGTAGGGAATAGATATTGATAATGTTAGCATCATTGGGAAAACTAAAGAGATAAATGAACTTACAGCAAGAGCAAGGCCTCCTTGGACAGAGATGAAAAGAACACCCATGAAAGCACTCAACATCACAAGGAAATCGAATTTGTCAATCTTCCAAATGTTATAAGCAGCAGGGAGATCAATGAGGCCAATTACTGCAGTGACTATGATTGCACCTAACACAACATTAGGTGTGTATTGGAACAATGGCATCAGAAAAAGGAGTGTCACCATGACTGTCACAGACATCACTACATTTGACACAGCTGTTTTTGCACCTGCATTGTTGTTAACAGCTGACCGAGAGAAAGCACCTGAATTCAATCATTTCAAAGGGCAAGTTTTATCCTTCGTTATAGTTTCTAAGACAACATTTTTCAAATGGCTTCTAGGTAGCAAACACAAACCTGTTGTAACATAACAGGAAGTGGAGGAACCAACCATATTCATAAACCCAATTGCCATCATTTCCTTGTTTCCATCCACTTTGTAGTTTTTTAAAGCTGCAAATGTTCTTCCTACTGCAATACCTTCCTGTTAAAGAAAGAAAAAACAAAACTAATCCATTGTATCAAATAAAAGACAAATTTCACAACGGGTGTTGCCAGAAAGTATGCTACTGAGATTTTGGTTAACATTTTAGTTTGGATGTTTCACATATTACTCCAAGACTGAAATAAATTTGAAAAAAAAGGAAAAGAAAATATTAAACTTACAGTGAGAGACAAAATGCCAGTAATAAGCCCTGTTTTCATAACAAGGCCTAAGTGAGTTCCATGAAAACACAACATATTCCATGAAGGAGGATTTATCCCTTGTTGCAATTTGCCAATCTAGTAAGAACATCAACATTAAAATTGACAAAGTTTTGTACGTTAAAGTAATGATGATTTCATAAGAAAATTGTAAGAGTTGGGATTGAAATAATACTCACCACACTGATGCCATGATTTTGAGCCTTAATTGCAAAAACTAGAAGGGTGGAAATGATGACACAAAAAAGGGGAGCCCCAGCTGACACCCAAAATAACTTTGGTCTTTTTATGCTCTGCATGTATTTTTATTACTCAATAATAATAATAATAATAATAATAAGTTAACAAATAGTAAAAAGTATTAAAGAAAAAGCTTATAACATTCTTTTTAGTGTTAAAGTGTGCAGGGTGATTATCATTTTGATCAATTGGATAGTTCATAAATAAATGTCTTTAACATGAATAAAACAGAATTCTAGTTACATGGATTTGTAGAATTTGTAAAAAATAAACTCGTCCAAATTTCTAGTTTCTGTTGTTTTTATTTGTTGCTATAGTTTGACTGGTAATCTTGCACTGTTATACACAGTCATGGATGATAATTCTTAGAAAAAATTTCTCACTGAAAAATTGAATATGGTATCATATGGATATTCATTTGTAAACTTTTATTTACAATGTGTTTTGGTTAAACTTTTAGAGAAAAAGTCGTTGAAAAAAAAATAATACTGATTTAAGATTGGTTTAATTAGATGCAGCATCAAATTCAAATCAACAAAATAGGACTTGATAAATTAACAACTGCTTTTAATATTATTATAACTAACAATATTATTATTTTAATATTTTTTATATAATTTAATTATAAATATATCTTTTATTATATATATTTATTTTTAAACCATCACACAGGAGTTTTATTGTTTTTTATTACATAAAATTCAATTGTGAATGTTAATTTCAAAACTAAGAAAAAAATCAATACTTATTACTAATAAAGGAGCAAAACTATCTTATGAACTCGTTTCGAAGTGTACATTAAAAGCTATGACTATAATAATATTAAGCATTTATTAAGTATAAGTTGAATTTAGTGTGGTTTAGGTTGGTTCAATTTTTACCATAAGAAAAAAAAATACAAAGTTTCGGTTTGATCAATTTGACAATTTAAAATAAATTAGTTTGGTTTTGAACATTTCAGAAAAAATATTGATAAAAGTACAAGTATTTTATTAATTAAGTTGCTATTTATTAATATGCATTTAATATGTTAATTTCAAATAAAAAAGTTAATGTTACACTTCAATTCCTAAAATTTGTCATTACAACTTACCAACTTAATTAATTTTGTCATTCTAAAATTAATGATAAAAAAATCTTGTCATTATAAAATTGAAAAAAATCTTATTATTATTGTCTCATCAAATTTATAGTGTTATTATCAAGATATTCTTCAAGTTCGGTAATAAAAAAATATGGTTGGTGGATAATATATATTTTTTATTTTTTAATTAATAAAAATTTATTTATACAATAAAGTGTTTATTAAAAGAACATATAATAAATTGTGTTTTTAGAAGTGATGGTGATAAAATAAGTTATTTGGTCAATTTTAGTGTAGTTTCTCCACCAATTAATTAAAACATTGTTAGACTAACTTGCCTCCTTCTAATAAATTAAAATTCATGACTTGTCCTACAATTTGACATATTAACCCACTGAAAGAAGAAGAAAAATAATAAATAAATAAATAACTTTATTATTTTATAAACTGATAAAAAAATAACAAATTTAATTAAAAACTTACATATATCAATAATTAATTCGGAGATGTAAGGTTAGTTTCGCAGTAAAAAGTGAAAATTTAGTTTTGAAAATATTAAATATTTTACAATACATAAAAAAAGCCTATTCTTAATATTTTATTTTTATTGGGTTCAATCATAATATAAAGACATAGACATAAAATATTTTAACAACGTAATTATGACTATATTTGGTTTAATAAAAATAAGGGTTATATAAAGAAGGATTATCTTTATAACATGCAAGCATAATAATGTGTAGTATAATATCTTATCTTATTTTATGGAAGTGACATTGTTACATTTAGTAAAAATTTAACTTTTAAAAGTAAGAATTCAGATTTATATTGATGATATTTAATTGCTGATTTACACAATAATGGCATACACATATATCTATTCTTTATATAAAGTATGAACATCTAAAAATGACAACAATTAATTTTAGAATTATAAGTTGTAATGATATTTTATCTTTTAATTAATAGTTATGTTTATTTTATGTGATAAATATGACTTACACCATGTACACACATATAAATAAAATGATAAAACACTTATAATTTAATTATTAATTATGTTATTATATGATAAGTGATAATTATATTTTATCGGTCAAAGTATAATTTAGTTATTTTAGAAAAAAATCTTATAATTTTTTTCTGGGAACAAATCCAATAATCTAAACGCACACAAGTATAAAATAATTATTAAGTCGTTTAAATTTCAATTATTAGTTTTAAAAGTATATGATATATTTTATTTAAATTATTTTTATTACTTATAATTTACATATATTTATTTAATTTTATTTATGTTAAATAGATTTAACATAATTCACTCTAAAATTAAAATAAAAAGGTTTTTCTTCATTAAAATAATATTGCAACACTCATACCCCTTATATTATTAGGGAATTGTTCCAGTAACGTATTGTATTATTAGGGGATTGCTTCGGTTAACATAAATTTGTTACATAAAGTATAAACATTTAATATTCTTGTTGAAGAAAATTTCAAAAATAATGCACCTACAATGTGGTTTGAAGGAACTATATATATAAATAATTTTAGGAATGAAAATATGTAGTATATAGATATTTTGAGTATAAAATGCATTAAACATATATGTGTACCTCATAATAAGTATAAGAGAGGGGTTCCAATATAATTTGTTACATCATATTAAATATTTTTTTTAAAATTTTAAAAAAGTTGAATACATTTATGTTTGTAAAAAGAATTAATAAAAAAATGACAGTGGGATGAACTTTAAGAGTTGATCACTCCTATGACTGTGAGTGAAGTGTGTCAGTGCTTCCTGAGAGTCAAGTGTAAACCTGAGCCCAGACCATGTGTTTGACAATTGGTGCATGTGAAACTATATTCTATATATATGATATACTATACTGTGTTAATGGACTTTGTCTTATTTCTCGTAAGTTAATGGCTTCTTTAGACTCGAAGTGATTGCGATAAATGTAGTAAGACAAAAAAAGTGGAAATTAAAAACAGAGAAAGAGAAAGAAATGATTGAGGAGAATAACATACAACGTGTCTTGCTAATAGTAGTAGCACTAGAAAGCAAATCCCCGTCAGTATTGTTTGCCATGACCACTGCACAAAAACCACAAAAACAAAATCTGTGATAGTATAGAGGTAAATTCATTGTAGCCTAAAGACAAGAACAGTTATTAGAATTGAAATTCTGTGTGCGCGCGTGTTTATGAGCAAAAGTTAAAGGGGAACCGACCTCATGAATACTGTGAAAAACAGAAGTCATCACAGGAATCAGGCCCATCTGATTAGTGAAATCTGTGATTCCAAGCAGACTCTTAAGCTGCTGCAGAGAGACAATAATAGCTGCTCCAGCCATAAACCCAATCAGAATGGCCTTAGACAGAAAATCAATTATAAAACCAAGCCTGCAACATTAATAACAATATCAGAATGATTCCCATACTTTTTCATATTTCAAAACATAAAATAAATGTGCATGATTTCATCTTACCTTAGGATTCCAAGTGAAGCTTGAAAGAGACCAGCAAAGAAAGTTGAAGAAAACGCTAGTTGAAGAAACAGAACTGGGTCTGCTGTGGGAGACACTTCCTGTCTCAGCATCGATCCCATCACAAGAGAAGCAATAGACACAGGTCCTACAGCTAGGTCCCTTGAGCTTCCAAGAACAGCATAAACAAGAGGTGGAACAAAACTGGAATCTGAATTATATGCAAGACCAGTTACAACTCGTTAACATAAAACATCATAAATCATCACAAACTATAGACTCCAATCAATATACTCACAAAGTCCCACAATTGGAGGAAGATTTGCAAGCTTGGCATAACTGATTCCCTGAATGACAACACTCATGATTGAATAAGAGAAAAGTTAAGAATATGAGTGAATATTTTCATGATCATGCAGAGTAGCATAGCCATGGTCTCCACTAAAAGAGGCATAGAGATAACAAATTCAAATAGGTATGTCTTCAGTAAAGTACAGTAACCATGATCTGTACTAAAAGACTAAAAGATGCAGAGAGAGAGAAGAAGTGGAGAAACCTGTGGGATGGCCAAGCTAGCAATAGTGAGGCCAGAAACAAGATCAGACTTGAAGAGTTTGAGGCTGTACTTAGGACCCCATTGAAGAATAGGGAAGAAATATTGAGCTCCAAGAGTGAGTTTTGTTTTGAGTGGTTGTCCCTTGAATTGGCGAAGAGGGTCATCAGGGAAAAAGGTTTCTTTGAGCCTGGCCTTGAGTTTGTGCAGGGTGGTCTTGTGGGGTGGTGGAACAACTTGGTGCACTTCCATGGCCATCTCTAGGCAATGAGAATGCTGTGTAGCATTAGGATCCATTGCAAGAGAAGAGAAGAGAAGAGAAAAGAAGAGAGAAGTATATTGAATGTTATGTGGTATGGTATGAGCAATGATGGTTTTTATGTGACTCTCCCAGACCTACCCCAGTATTGAACACGTCTGAAAAACCGCTATAAAACAAGATGGCACCTATGTCAGCTAAAGTACAATAGGATAACAACAAATATGAGATGTAATTTCAGAAACCAAAACGCAAGAAGGGATAGAGAAGCTGTGCTTGTATATACGGTTCAGCTAATATACTACACACTCTTCTTGCAAATTTGGACACTTCTTCTTTTCAACCGCAAAATTCAGGTCCCACAATAGTATCTCTTCAATTCAATTCATGTTATGCTTAAGTTGATGACTCAAATCATCAATCACAACACATCATTCAACCCTCCTTCAACGTTACTCACATCACCAACATCATTAGCAAAATGATTTTGGCTCACAAGTTCATACCATCATCACGTACTTGTACTTTCATGACTTTACGTGGAATCATTCTTTAGATTGAAATTTGGTTCAAACAATTGCCGTATTTAAGAAGGAATTTTCACTTCCTGTTTATTTACCAATACAAATTGAGCTATCAGTTTGGCCAAAAAATTTCATTACTTTGATCAATTCTGTTTTTCTTTTCCAAAGTGTGTATTAAGACCAATCCCGTGTAAATATCTTTTATTCAGATAAACCATCAGATAAATAATAAAAATATCTTTTCAATTTTTAGTTCTTTTTTTCTTCTGTATGTAGATAGGTATCTCTACCGAATACAAATCCAACCAGGACCACTTTGCATGTATTACAGAAAAAATATATTTTTATAAGTTATTTTAATGACCAAAACTTTTGCATGTATTACAGAAAAAGTATTCTTTATAAGTTATTTTTTAATGACCAAAATTTATGTACACGAATATTTTGGTGTGCACGTGTAAGTTTTCAAGTATATAATAACCCGAAATATACATATTTAGTAATTTAATTTGAATCCATTTTTAATTGTTTATTTGAATGTAGTTATATTGTAAAATAAAACATAAACTGTATATTTATATATGTGGAATGAAAGTAAGTGGATGTGATTTACTAAAACTATTATGAAAATCTTTGTAACAAACAATTTCAAAAGTTTTAGTAAAAATTTTATTTCATTAAAATTAAGATAAATATGGCTATGAATAGGATATTGAGAGCTTAGTGAACCACTTTATTTAGGTTAAAAGATATAGTTTTAAATTATAAAGCAAATAAAAAAATATTTTTTTTAAATAAATTAAAAAAATATTTTTTTTTCTCTTATTCTAAAATTTCATTTCTCTAAAGTTATAAATCTTTTACATTTTCTTTAAGATTTAAGATTGATGATTCATCTATGTCAACATGTAGATAATCATGATCTTGCAAAAAAAAAATCATTTCTTTTTTTCTTCGCATTTAGAGGTTTCTCCCTCGATATGTCTTATCAGCTAAACAATAAGACATTTCTAATGATATGAAAAAATAAAGGTGTTAATTTTATGTATTGAAGCTTTGGATATTTTCTTTTTTCTTTTTAGTTGGAAGCTTTAAGGTGTTGAAGTTTTTTTTTTTTTCTCAAAGCAAGTTACTTCTAAATAACGGAGCTAACTAGATATATGTAAGTATTTGGTTGTTAATGTTGGGTATGAAGTCAAGACCAATTGGATTGGGTTGACAAGACACCATGTATACAGTTGAAGCGCAGGTGAACATTATTTCGTGGCTTCAAGTGGGAGATTGTTGGGTATGAAGCCATGACCAATTGGGTTGGGCTCACTAGGCACCATGTTTAGTGGGTAGGCTTAATCATTGTGTCCCTTTTATAATCTCTATTTAAAGAGATCATTGTACTTGTAATTGGTGTGCAACAGGACAAAATGAAAACCTAATAGTTGTCTGTGTGGATGTAGCTTGCAGTTGGCGACTGAACCACGTTAAATCTTGTGTCATTTATTTTTCTGCAGTTAATTCGTGATTGTGTGTGTTTCTTCCGCGTGCGTTTTTTCCCATAAAGTGGCATCATAGCTTGGTTCATTTACACACTAAAGATCCTATCAGCAGAAATTAATCAACGAGACGTGAAAATTGCAGCTGCAGCAGCGTCCCAACGCTAGGGTTTCGCAGGGGCTGCAGTAGCATCCCGAAGTTAGGGTTTCGCAGAGGCGCCAGCAACATCCCAAAGCTAGGGTTCGCAGAGGCGGCAATAGCGTCCCGAAGCTAGGGTTTCGCAGGGGCTGAAACAGCGTCCAAAGGCTTAAGGTTTCACGGCAGTGCAAGGAGTAGCTCCCAGATATGTTTCACGACGGCGGTGACCAGCGACGATGGTGGTGCGGAGCACCAGTGCAGTGGGGACTGCGATCAGGTCTGTTGGTGAGTGATTTTGGATGGTGCAAAAAGAAAAAGATTGCCAAGATCTGAAATTAGTTGTACCGAGTATCTCGTTTAGTCATTTGAGATGACAGAAGACGGGAGGTTCCGAATTGAAAACTCAATGGTACAAATTTCAGTTGGTGGAAAATGCAAATTGAGGATTTGCTAGTTCAGTTACTAAGCACATCAATAAAACGAATTCGATCTTAGTCGGACTTATGTTAGTGGGCATTAAGTTCGATGATGAAGTTCAAGCTTTACTACTGCTATTATCTTTGTCTGACAGTTGGTTCGAAATGGTTACAGTAGTTACCAATTCAGTGGGATCTGATGGATTTACTTTTGAGAAGATTCGTGATCTCGTTCTTGGCGAGGACGTCAGAAGAAGGAGTTCTAGGGAATTATCTAGTGAATCGCTATATGTCATCAGAGGTAAGAAAAATATCAGAGATAGTGGGAGCAAGAACAAAAGAAGGAGTCAGTCAAAGACTCGAGATTGCTCAAGTGTAACATGTTGGAACTACAAGGAGGCGCGGCATTTCAGAAATCAATGCCCAAATGATAAATAAGTCAACATTGCAGAAGACTTCGTGGACGAGGACCTTTTAGTCTGTTGCGCGGATAGCAGTGTGGATTTCTGGGTCATGGATTCTGAAGCATTGCATAATCTAGTTATTGGGGACTTTGGAAAGGTAATATTAGCGGACAACTCTCTTGATGTTATGGGCATGGGTGACATAGTGTTGAAGACACCAGTTGGTTTATGGACTTTGAAGGATGTCAGAGTTGTTCCAAGCTTGACGAAAAGTTTGATTTCTGTTAGACAGTTGGACGAACAGGGACATGAAGTGAAGTTCGGAAAGCAGCAGTGGAAGGTCGTCAAGGGAAATCTTGTCATGGTCCGCCGAAGAAAGAGAGGTTCATTGTATATGGTCGGATTACCGTGTCTGAGAGAGTGACCATCCCAGTTCAGAAGATAAACAAAGTCCGGTTCACAGAATCTCGTGGGCAGAAGAGGGTTATCTTTACAAGAGAGAAACCCAGAGTCACAGGTCAGGTTCAGGATGAACGAGCATGGAAAGGTTCAGGTAGACCAGTCAGAGGTACTTATGGTAGTGGAAGCACGGGTCGTGCTTCAGCTGAGGTTCCTAGACGACAGTGGGTTAGGAGAACCAGTATTCCAGCGGGTGAAACTTCTCTAGAAAATTTCTTGTTGAATATGGAGAGTGTTTGTTTTCAGGTTGTTCCAGGATCCAGCAGTTCTTGTAAGTGGGACCCGGTAGGAATAGAGAACGGGTCAGTGACTGACGTGTTGAAACTCAGGGGAGTTTTAACGAAGTCTTCAAAATGATTAAGAAGGTTGGTGGAAACTAGAGATGGAACATTGAGTTCCGTCGACAGATTACAGAAGTACATGTACACAGTTGAAGCGCAGGTGAACATTGTTCCATGAATTCAAGTGGGAGATTGTTGGGTATGAAGTCAAGACCAATTGGGTTGGGCTGACAAGACACCATGTACACAGTTGAAGCGCAGGTGAACATTGTTCCGTGGCTTCAAGTGGGAGATTGTTGGGTATGAAGCCATGACCAATTGGGTTATTTAGTGGGTGGGCTTAATCATTGTGTCCCTTTTATAATCTCTATTTAAAGAGATGATTGTACTTGTAATTGGTGTGCAACAGGACAAAACGAAAACCTAATAGTTGTCCATGTGGATGTAGGTTGCAGTTGGCGACCGAACCACGTTAAATCCTGTGTTGTTTATTTTCTACAGTTGATTCGTGATTATGTGTGTTGCTTCCGCGTGCGTTTTTTTCCATCAGTTAACAATATTGGAAATTATAGATAAATGAGAATATGATTCAGTTTCTTTTAAGGGTTGTAGGTATTGTTTCCAATTAGTTGAAGTTCTCGAATGTAACTTTTAATTTTGATTAGCCAAATTGAGAATGAATGGTTGTTTTGATTATGTTATGTATAGTAGTATAAAAATATATTAGAAATTGTGTAGAATGCTTGTAGTTAAATTTTGTACGTTAGGAACATTCTTGTACTACTATAATAAACATGGTTTTCTATGATTATGGCCTAAATGTTGATTAGCGGTTATAGTAACATTCAAGTGGTGATACTTCATTAAGCATTATTGTTCAAATGTCCCATTAATCGTTCATATGATAGAAATCTTCACTCAAGTCGTAACTTTAATATTGAGTGAGAGAGATTTCAAAAAAATTATCTCTCCTTTAAAACTTTCATCGTTCAAGCAACGATTGGTTGCTCAAATGATAAAGAGTCTAAGATTTGAGGTGGATTTTAGTAGTCAGTGACTTAATGTACAAAGCCACGTCGCTTGAGCAATGGCATTACACTTGAGCAACGATAATCAATGTTGATTCTCTCTCCTATAAAGTTGTTATTGATTGAGTGACCCAAGTTCGCTCAAACGGTGCATTCACAACTTGAATGAGGGGTATTCCCCTATTTACTAAAGACAAATTATTAAGTGCATGTTTTAGAGGGCAAAGAGTGTTATATTATAATTTGTTATGTATGTATATGGAATTTTTGAATTGATGTGTATGAATTGAGATATGATGAATGGATATATGAGATGAGATTAGGGATGGCAATGCGAGTTGGGCCGCCTCGCAAAGAATATGCGAACTGATTTTACTAGCTCGTCTCACAAAAGTGTTAATCCGTAGATACTCTTTTTAAAAATTAATAAAAAATAATTTTTTAAATAGAAATTTTGAATAAATTTAATTCTTTTTTTTTATTTAGATACTTTAGATTCTTACGACACATGCATAATAAGATATGAGTAAATATTCCAGAATGGTTGCATGAAGAAAATATGGGGGTGCATAAATAAATTTTTAGATTTTTAAGTTATGCGGATTAGTCCGCCCCGCCCTGCAGTTGACCCGCACGGGTCAGAATAAGCAGAATGACCCAAGTTTTTCTCAGCGGGCCACGAGCCAGCCTGCACGGCCCCCTACTTTCCCATCCATAGATGAGATGTTTTGGTTTGGGAAAAGTTTGATACATCGAATGATATTGTGGCAAATTTATGATTATTAGTATAGGAACTCATTAAAGAAATGAGATGACCTAACTTCTTTTATAGTCTAAATAATATATATTAAGACATTAAGTGATGAGAATTTGAAAAGGTTCTTTTATCATCCTTTGTAAAGTATATATAAGGAACCACCCTAAAATAGGAAGTTGAGATTGGTTTATCAAGAATTTTTTTAATAGACCATATATATATATATATATATATATATATATATATATATATATATATATATATATATATATATATATATATATATATATATATATTTTTTTTTATATATA
>Ga0123342_1007930_pt1 | contig 13731 bp, 15 predicted proteins | sample Turbeawhitnodule_FD_89960 | JGI IMG/M metagenome (GOLD analysis project Ga0123342, IMG submission 89960) | Root nodule microbial communities of legume samples collected from Mexico - Turtle bean Mexico white nodule | ecosystem: Host-associated > Plants > Roots > Nodule | place: Mexico: Nepantla...
AGTTATATCTTTATTATAAGTATTATAGATAGATATATAGAAAAATTGACACAATTTAAATATTTATATATATATATATATATATATATATATATATATATATATATATATATATATATAAAATGAATCTTGATGCATCTTTGTTGGCGGGGAAGTTTTCACTTCTATTCTCCACCTTCTATTTCATTGGTATAAATTACTCAGAATGTTAAAAATGGAGTTAGGACCAATCAGCAACTCAGAAGTCCCCAATTCATGCCAATCCTACTTTTGCTTGGTTTAACATCTCTATTTCTCACTCAGAATCTGAAACCACAAGCCTAGTGACATTAACGTTCCAGGGCTCTACTTTTAAAGTTCTATTCCCCAGACTTTACTTATTGTCGTTGAACCAGGGTCAAAAGGTGGAAGAGGTAGGTGTGTGAAAGAATCGGTGTGACGATGGGCCTTGAGGTGGAGGCGTGGTAGATTTGAATGGGAAACCCCGATGGAAATAGAGCTTGATAGACATATTTCCAGTGCCAATGTAATTAAAGATGTGAAGGATGTCCAGGTGTGGAGAGGTGATAAATCTGGGTGTTTTAAGGTGAATTCTGCTTATGATTGCCTAGCCAAGTATGAAAGGGGTTCCCAAATTGATGTGTTCAAGTACCAATGGAAGATTAATGCGTTCCCAGATGTGATACTCACAGAATGGAGGGTACTGTTGGGTAGAATGCCAACAAGAAAGTGTTTGAGCAGGAAAGGGGTGGTGTTGAATACCACTGTCTGTGCTCTTTGTCAAACCAAGGAAGAGTCTTGTCAACACCTCTTCTTGGAATGCAAATATGCCTTGTGTGTCTGGTCCTTGTGCTTTAAATGGATTGGAATCCTTTTTGTCCAACAGAAAGATATTTTATCTCACTTCAAGAGTTTTCACCTGTTCCAGAGTAGCAATAAACAAAACTTGGTATGGAAAGGGGTATGGGCAGCTATAACCCGGTGTTTGTGGGAGCATAGGAATTCAGTTGTGTTCAACCAAGGAGTTGTAGATGCAGAAGAAGTGTTCCAAAAGACCCAAATTAAATCGTGGTTGTGGATGAAGCATAAGGCGCATAACTTTAACTACTCCTTTGCAAATTGGGTTTTGAACCCAATGTCCTGCATCAGTAGTTATAAGTAAGTGGCAGGAGACGGAAACAAGATGCCTGAAGGAGGAGGCAAGGAAGTGGTGCTATGCTTTGGAGGAGGTATGAACCAAGAAGTGGGCTGGCTGTGATGGAGAGGGGTGGTTCATCTGATGCAGTATTTGTAAGTAAGGAAGGGGTGGTTCTTCTGTTGCAGCGGTTAGGACGCACGAACTTGCAATGGATGTAGCGGGCCTTAAACCTTTGGGGTAAAGTTATGTGAAAAATGCGTAGCTTATTTGGCTTGGCATTGGATGCTGATTGGTGGTTTGGAGGTTAATGGCTCAAGTTTAATAACCTTGTCCTATGAGTTATGCCTTATTATGCATTTGACAGGGGAACCGAGGTTAAAGGAAATGTGGAAAGGAGGTGCAAACAGTGCAGGTGTATTGATGGCCATGTGAAGGAAAACAAAGAAGGAATTCTCCCTTAATTATTATTATGGAGACTGTAACAACTATAGAAGGGTTAGAGAAGTACATTCTCACTAGTTCAGGTAGCAGGCAGTGAAGATCTCGGTTGGTGACAGATTAATTGGACTATAATAACTTTCTCAAAGGGTGTATGTGACTCTGAGACAAGACCCAAAGAGGCCTCCTTGTGTGGAAATTGTGGCTTATATAATGGGTTGTATGGTGAGGCTATCTGGCTTCTGTCACGAACAGAGAAGGTGGAGTGTATGGAAGCAAAATCCTTGGTGTTTAATGAATGGAGTGGTTATTAGTAGGGTTGGTACCAAATCAGTTAGTCTTATTATCTGTAGTGGATGGACTACATGGTATGTATGTCCACTTCTCACTGCTTTTTGTGCTGCGAGTACTGGTTTGCTGTTGGGAGATGCCAGAACTGGTTTACTGGGTTTGATGGAGATGTCAGCCGGTTTGTTGGGCTGCCGGTTTACCTTGTGTGTTGTAGATAATGGCTGGATGCATGTGAAGTTCAATACCTTATAGCAAAGGGCCAGAAACAGGCATGGGTCTTATCAGTTATAGTGGGTTGGTGGCCAATGCATGGAGTCTTGGAGGGTGCTTTTACTGTGATGCCAATTTTGGGTTGGGCAAGGGTAGCTGGATGGGTTATTAGCGTTATCAGCTTTGGATGCTTTGTTGGGAAGGGCAGACTACTTTTGCTTATGATGGATTGCTTGTCTGTGCATGGAGCCTCGAATGGTGCATTTGCTGTGATGCCAAAGCTGGAATGGGAAAGGTTTGTTGGATGATACTCCCAGTGTGAGGCAATAAAGTGCAACAAGCATCCCTCTCCTCTACGTGGATACTCTGGGGGTGAGGTGTGAATCTCAAACATGGAGTTGTTGGTCCTCTTGATGCTTTACTTACCAAGTGAAAGCAGGATGCAACCAAGGGTCAAAATCTGCCAATGATACATTATGTAGGGGTTGCCTTGAAAGAAAAGCTAGTGTTGGACCGGGTTTAAAGACAACAAGCATCACTTGCAAGAAACTTTTTTAGTTAACGTTAATCTATAGTTTTTGCAGGTACAACATAATCCAAATGCAGGGATGTAGGGTGCCATATGCTGAAGTGCTGGTGTTCCCAGTTACCTCAGTGGTTGCTGTTGGTACTGGTGATTTTGATATCAGGCGAGGCAGATGCTATCCAAGGCCAAATCAAGGCAGTTCTTATCCAAGGCCAAATCAGAGCTTGCATCAAGCTTTGTGATGCTAGGCTTTTCTTTGGTATTTGGATTGATGTTGCTACTTGGTTTTAGGCATGTTGTTTGGTTGGTAAAAACGAAGTTGTAGGATGCCAACAAATAGTCCTTGGATGCAGGAGGAAGGTGTCTTTATGTGTCTTGTTCTGGCCAAGGGACCTCATGCATCATGTACTTAATTACCTATCCTAAGGTTTAACAAACACAATCTAGTAGCAGAGAAGGGGGTTTCGTTGGCAAATTCTGCTGGTTTCAAGTCGCAGTTGGCTTTATCTTGTTGTAAAGGGATGTGAGGGAGTTCTTGTCTATCTGCTTTGCAGCAGTAGTCCAGTAGGTTGCTAGTTCTAGCAGTTTTTGTTGGTTTTTATGCAGTTCAAGTTCCTTTGGGTTGGGACTCCTTAATAGTTTAAGTTCTCTAAACTTTGCTTTGTTTTGTTGGTTGCTTAAATTAGGGGTGTTTTATGTATAAGGGTTGAGACACCCCTTAAATGTCTCATTTTATTATATTAATTTGTTATTGATAAAAAAAAATTATCGTTCCAGGGCACGATCATTGAAAGTTTTTTTTTTATTAACAAAAAATTAATAAAATAAAATGAAAATTTTCAGGGTGGTTCAACTTAAGAAAACAGTAGTTCAATGCATACATATTATGTAAAATGATAAATGATTCAATAATTTCTAAACTATTAAGGAATTCCCATTGTCCTCACATGCCAAAAAAATATAGTCGCCCTGTTATCTGACTTTTGTAGTTTTAGGTGTCTTTGTACATGACATTGGTACCAAATGCAACACAAGTACTGAAAAACACAGACATTAAGATTGTAAATTTTTCTTTGTTTTCTCTTTATTGTTTGTAAAGCCAAAGGTTTAATAGGCTAAGATGAAAAAAATAAGAGCCTTTGTTAGTTTTCACATTTGTTTGTGAAGCTTATTTTGTTCATTTGAATCATTAACATTTCACTTATGTTTTGAATCTTCTGGTTCTATTTGTTTCTAACCTGAAATATTTAACAATATTTTCAATGCAATATTTTTATTACATTCATTCAAATGTGAAAACGAAACATTGCAACAAATTTTTTTATTAATATTATTCTATGAAAAATGTTTTCTAATAAAAATATAACAGTTGTTATATGTGTTTTATTTTCATTGATAAACATGTATCTCTAACTCTTTTTCACTATTACATTCAAGTCTAATAATGAGAATACTAGAAGTTGAGAAGTGTGGAAAGTGAAGAAGGATTTTGTTTTTTTGCACTTGTCTTAAAACACTCAGATTCCTGTTGGCATACGAACACTAGTGGTTCCTTCATGCTCTCAGGTCCACAAACCAATGCTCCAATATTATATCCACTTCTTTCAATTTAGAGCTTGCCAAACATTTCTGTTCAATTCAAAGATTCTAAGTTGTCAATTGTTTGCATTAGAAACTTAGTAAAGAAACGATGAGTTAGGTCTTTGCCAAAATATATTTTGAGACCTTCAAGTGCATTGGTTTTTAATCCCTTAAAGAAACTAGGAACTCCTAATTGTCACTAGTAGGAAGTTAGTGGCAAGTTTTTAAGAGGATGGGGGTTGTTTGTTTCTGTTCGATTTTGTACATGGTTGGATCACCCTTAAAGTGGTTCGAAAAAATTATGGATTATAAAATTGTATTAAGTTTTGGGAAGACAAGTGGATCGGTAGTAAGACTTTAAATGTAAGATTTCCAAGGCTTTACTCGATTACTAAGGATAAAAGTGTAGTTGCATCTCAAGTTGGGGTTTTGGTCAATAACAAGTGGTCTCGGAAGGCGTAATGGAGGCGTTCCCTGTTTGTGTGGGAAGTGGATGAGGAATCTCACCTCTTGTCTTTGTTGGAGGACAAAGCTTTGTCAATAGGGTCTATGGATCATTGGGTTCAGAAGTCGGATGAAGGTTTTGGTTACACAGTTAGTTCGGCTTACAGATGTTTAAGGATGTCTGACGTTGGCATGTATGGTTCCTTTTATGAGGTTTTTTGGAGCCTTAAGGCATTACCATCATCAATGACTATTGTTTAGAGAGTTTTGGTTGATAGGCTACCGACATGTGTGAACTTGGAGAAAAGAGGGATTGTGTTGGAAAGCAATTTGTGTGTCTTTTGTGGGGAAAAGGAGGAATCTGGGAGTGATGTTTTTTTTCAAATGTAAAGGAGCATGGAAGGTTTGGAGTATGTGCTCTAAGTGGTCCCATTTCGTGCAATTTTATCTAGGCTGGGCTTCACATAGGATAAATAGTTATTGGGGGTGTATGTGGATTACCGTAGTTGGGGAAATTTAGGAACCTTATGTTCTTTGAGAATGGTAGAGTGGACTATTATGAGATTTTTACTTTGCCCCAACTCAAGGTGTGGTCTTGGCTCACGAGTAAAGTAAAGGGCGTTTCGTTTACTTATTCCCAATGGTGTATGGATCCTAAGGCTTGTTTGAAGACAATTAAAAAGTAAGGGCGCAGTTGGGTGATTTTTGTGGGAGGAAACTCCTGAAGGTACAGTAGGTATGTGTGCTTTCTTATTGTTTTGCTTTTAATTTGTATATATCGTTACGTTCTTGGTTAGGTGCTACTAATGTTGGTCTTATGCCAACAAGGGGTTTGCTGGTTATTGCAGGTTTTGGAGATGGATCCCGAAGTAATGAAGGAAAGAAGTTTTGTTCTTAGCATTCTATTGTTTTGATTTTTCTTTGGCCTTATTTGGGTGTAAGGAATTTATACATTTTGTGTTAGGTTTGTTTATGGTTCTGTTGTTTTTGTCGAATATGTTTTTTGGGGCTTGTAGTTTTTGTTCATTTGCGTAAGATTATGGACGTTGTTAGGATTGGAGCTTGAAAGGTGTTGTGTTGCACTAGTTTCTTTATTTTTGGCTTACTAATGTAGGTGGGCCTTGAGCATCTTGTATAAGGGTTGGAACAATCTTAACGTGTTTCATTTTATTTTATTTATTCATTGTTGAGTAAAAAAAACATCAACAATACCCTCTCAAATAATAATTTGAGCTCAATATATATATATATATGAGGTTTGACCCACACAAAGGTTTTTTTTTTTCTCAAAATAATTATGTTTTCTAAACTCACTGAAACATTTTGATAATTAAATATTATTTGTCTTTTTTGCATCCTTTAAGTTGATGTTACTAGGATCTCATTACAAACCCTTTTAGTGTGGACTTTTTGGCTGATGTTATTCAGACGCCAACAACATATTAACGTGGGTATCTTCACCTATGTATTTGTTTTTATCGACTCTAATATGTTACTTTCTTAGTGAATGAACATTCAAAATGCAAAACAAAATAAAAGTTATTGAAATCACAAACTTGAAACCGATAAGGTCTAATGAATTTACATAGTGTATCCGTTATAAAGATACTTAATGAGTATTGCATAAAAAATAATTAATGATATGTTAACACTAATTAATTATTAAAAGAATAAATTTAATTTTTCATTAAAAACAATCCAATGACAAATTAGATATTTCTCCAATATGTTTATCACCTTATACATCTTTGATCAAACCCTCTTCATAAGTCAATGTTCACATTACTATACATCGTAACTTTATAATAGGTGATTTAAATGAGGTTAGGAACTTAGGTGAAAGAAAGGGATTGGATATATGAAGAAGTAGGACAAGAGAGATGCAATTGTTTAATAATTTTATTGAAAATCTAGAAATGATGGATATATCGATGCTAGGAAGGAATGTGTGGGCTTAGAGCAAATAATATGTATTAGATAGAATATTCTCTTATCATTGTGCAACTCTACTAAAATTGAGAACCTACGCCCTTTAGAGTTTTTGAAATATGTAGACAAATAATACATGAGGCCTTTTTCAAGATGAAATGGAACAAATCTGATCTCAGGGATAAAGGTTGTTGATACTAAAAAAAAATTAAAAAAATTCAAAAATTTAGAATAAAAAGATATTTGATGATTTAAATAAAAAAAATAAATTTTAATAAATCGTAAATCCTAAATCCTAAACTCAAACTATAAAAGAAATATTAAGAATAGGAAGATCTTTGATGATATAATTTAATAAAAAAGACATGCTTGATGAGGATCTTGGTTTAGACCAGGAGGAAAGGTTGAATATTGTAACCTAAATACATTTACCACATGTCTAATAACATTTACCTCTAATAATGTGAACACCAATATCAACCATCACATACTTTGTTGGTTGTGTATTAAACTTCCTAGTTTTTATTTGAAGGAGCATGCATTAAAAAAAATATCACATGCAACAAAATTATTATAAAACAAATAAACCCGCAATAAAAATAATTAACCACACTCACAATAACAAAGATTTCAACAAAATCATATAATAGAAAGACAGAGGAAAAGAGGAGAAAATAAAAAACAAAAATGTCGCTCATTTAAATTTTGCATCAATTAGGGTAGGATCAAGAAGGTCGTGGAATTTTTCTTGAATTTTTTCGGAAAACGAGCATTTAATATGTTTACATTTCCCAATCATTGAGATGAATTGAGAGAAGAAATATTAGAGTTGATAGCCACAAGGGGAGGGAGGGTAGATTTTCCATGGTGTTGTTGGGCTTAATAAGGAGAGAAGAAAGGGAAAAAATCTTGCTTTTGCTTCCTGCACCCAACAAATTTGAACAAACACACTATCACTAATGTTAAATAAAATAAAATGTTATCCTTAATCTTTAAATAGGAGTGAGGGTGGATGTCAAAATGTATTCCAAATTCAGTATTATATTTCTTGAGTTTTCAAAGCACTTTTCTGAATTAGGCTTTCTAGAACAATTTTTAGAATAGTCTTCGTGGATTTTTGTTTTTTGAAATTCTTTTTCTATAAAACTTTTCAAATTTTGTTAATATACTATTTGTATTTTGGATTTCTCTTTTCAAATTGGTTTTCGAACTTTATTCAAAAATTTCATTTCCAGAATGCGAAAATTTTATTTAGGATTTTATTTTTTAGAATATATTTTTTATTCTTAATTTCTAATTAAAAAAAACAATTCCAGAATTTTAAAAATTAATTTGGGTGTAGGTTAGAATTCTTTGGGTGCAGGAAGCAAAGAAAGAAAGGAAAAGATATAGGAAATCATGCATTAGGCCTCCGCAATGATGAGGTGACTACTTCTTCCTGCACCTCCATCACCCACCTCTATAAATTTTAAAATTCTCAAAATTATCATTAAGTAAATATATATAAATAGAAACAATGTTTTACACTACAGATTATTATGTAATCTGGAAATAAAAAATTACAATTTCAGATTACATAATCTGAAAGTCAAAAAATACAACTTCTAGATTATGTAATTTAGAATTTATTTAACAACTTAATTTAAAACTTATGTAAAAAAATAAACCTGTTGGATTACAAAATTTGGAAGTAAAAATTATCACTTCCGAATTACATAATTCATAACCTATTTAACAACTAACAATACCGGATTACATAATCTCAAACTTATTTAAGAAAATAAGTTTTAGATTACATAATCTGGAGTGTAAAACATTACTTTTATTTTTATCTTTTTAGTGATGGGTAACTTTAGAAATTTTAAAATTTATGAAAATGACTGAAGAAGTAATGGAGGTGCAAGAAGAAGATGAAGTCCAATCAAGTTTGAGTCCATCCTACTTTAGCCCAAACTGAATTCAATAAAATTTACATCCCATCATTGACTTATTGGAATGTAAGATATGAATTATCTAGATTGCTCACTAATTTGGATGAATTTTTCATATTGGATTTAAGTTCGGTTGGCCCACTTTTTGGAAAAATATGAATTTTAAAATTTTTCATTTTAGTTTTGTTTATCCATATGAATAAATGAAAGAAATATATTTGTGATCTCAATTTTTTATTTCGTAAAAACAATAAGCGAAAATGGATAATAATAATATTATTATTATTATTATGGCATAATCAATTTCACATTATAACATAATCCATTGTTATTGGATGTCATAAGTTTCTTTTACTTTTATATAGTTTATTATATGTTTTATTATATAAAAATTTACATTATTCCAATTTTATTTATATTTAAAAATAAAATTAACTTTATTAGTGAAAATAAAAGCTCTGCAATTTCCGGAATTATGGCTAAAATTAAATTTTAACGTGTTTTATAATAATAAAGACATTTTTTGATAATTTTTGGACTCTAATCCAGTAGACTATATATATAAAAAGATATTCAGATAATGCTTGATAATCTAAAGTCAATTATGTATAATATTCTAGAATTTCTTTTAGATTTTTAAATATAATAATAATAATTCGAAAATAGAAATTGATTGAAATGGAGATATTAGTCTTATATAGTTTTTTGAAAAATATATTTTATTACTTTATTTTGTTTATAAAATTGGGCCAAAAAATCCATAAATGTTTCAATTTGGTTATAATTAGTTCCGTGAATGTTAAATGAAGGGCCACCCAGGATTTATAGAAAAAATGTTAGGAGACGTAAAATGAGAGTTTTGAGGAAAATGGAGGTGGTCTATCTACAAAAGTAAAATAAGAATTTTAAATAAAAAGTAAATTATATTTTAAGAACAGTATGAATCTATATCTAAAATAAAAAGATGATTATGAAAGTTATATGTACAAAAATTATTATACTTAGAATCGTACTCTTCGAATCGCAATTCGTTTCAAAAATCTTTGTCCGCGATACATATATCATCTCATGTATCACTTTATAACATGAATTGGAGTTGAATCATGTGATCCGTGATTCAACTCTTTTGTGTATGATTAGTGAACGCGTGTGTTGAGTGAATGAAAGGAAGTGATGCACAAAAAAAGTGAAAACGGGTTATTAGAACGAAGCGAAACGCATGTTGATTGGAACGAATTGGCTATATATTGAGAAGAGTAAGAAGAATGAAAAGAAGAAAGAAAAACAAGAAGAGTAAGAAGAATGAAAAGAAGAAAGAAAAACAAGAGAGAAGAGAAGGTGTTAGACCTTCGCTACATCTACTTTAAGAATTAGGGTATACTTAGAATTCACATGTCATTTCATATATGAGTGAGTTTTTTTAAAAGAAGATAAATAGACCACATGGGCCTAGACAGTACTTAATTTAAAAACAATTTAATCTATGAATTATTAAAATAACTCTAGATCTTCTCAACCTATTATGAAATCCTTCATCCACTTAGGTTGTTTGGTGGCTCTTTCACGTGTATTGGGCTTTGTTGTAACACTACTCTCTGCCTTTTGAGACACTTTGTCCCCAAAGTGTGCTCTTGGTGGTGTTATAATTGTTGGACACTCAATCGACCTTAGTTGGGTGCGTTCAGTAGCGATGTGAATTGTATGGGCTGCAAGTGGGGGTGTGTTTCCGCATTTAGGGAGTTGTTCACATTCATTGGGCTCTTCAGACTCCTTCGGTTCTTTATGAGGGTTTTGTGAATTAGGGTTAAATGTGTTGCTAAGTGAAGGGTGCTGGAGGGGGTAGTGGTGTAGGGCTCGAGGTAGGGGTTATGGAGAAAATAGGTGTTAGGGCTATGTGGCGCCGCAATATAGGTTGCGGAAGGGTGAGGATTGGTGAGTGCATTGGGCCATTGTTTAGGGTTAAATATGTTTTAGGTGAGGGGTTTTGGAGGGTCCTTGGGGTGTGTGGCTTGAGGTAAGGTTTATGGGAAAAAATGGAGTGAGAGTTGTGTGGCTCGAGGAAAGGGTTAAGAGAAAAAGTTGATTGAGGGTTGCGTGGCACCATGGCATTGGTTGTGGCATGCAGTGCTGTCAGGGAGTAGGTGAAGAGTTTAATTGCAGATTTTGAATGGTTAATGTGTTAGAAGTTGTTTGAGTTTCACTTTTAGAAACACTTTTCGAAACACTTTCTGAAACACTTTCCGAAATATTTCTTGGTCTCTTGAACGTGCGAAGTAATGAAACATGAAAGACGAGATGGACACACGATGAAGGTGGCAACTAGAGTTCGTATGCGACGGTGCCGGAGCAATGGGTTATCTGGTACGACCCTGAGTAACACGGTCCAAGCTGCTGACTTGCACGACGCTCCAGTGAGTGCTAGAGGTAGGGTTGAATATGTACCCATACCCAGTAATTCGGAGCAAAGACGCGATTGGAGCGATGTCGATTGGCTTGGTCGCACATTCTTTGATGCGTGCGACGAAGGTTCTCCTTAAATGCATGGATGACTAGTGTGTGTTGATGTAGCAAGTCCATGATGGTGGTGCAAGGTGTGTGTAACATGTCTAAGGTGGTGGGTGGCGGCCTACTGTAGAGCACGTGGAACGGTGATCTGCCTATCACAGAGTGGTATGAGGTATTGTGCCAGATTTCCGACAAATACAAATATTGGTACCACTTTTGAGGGTGATTTCTGGTGAAGCATCGTAGGTAAGCCTTTAAGCCTCGATTAAGTACCTCTGTTTGGCCATCCGTTTGTGGATGATAAGCTGAGCTGAATTTTAATGTGGTTCCCTGTGCCTTGAACAATTCTTTCCAAAAGGTGTTGACGAAGAGGGGGTCACTATCTGAAACTATTATTTTTGGCATCCCATGAAGTCTATAAATTTCGATTAGAAGCGAGTAGCCAACTGTGGAGTTGTGAACTATGAGGGAAGGGAAACAAAGTGTGCATATTTTGTTAAGCGGTCACAAATGACCTAGATTACATAGTGGCTAGATGACAAAGATAAATGAGTTATAAAATCCATGGAAAGGTCCTCCCATACTTGATTGGGTATTGGTAATGGTTGAGCTAATCCTTGTGTTTTTATTGGCAGATATTTGTTTTGTTGGCATGTTGAGCATTGTTGGAGGAACTCTTTAACATCACAGGTCCATCTGGGCCAATAAAAAGGGGTTGGTATGCGTCCAAGAGTAGGCTTGAGATTGGAATGGTCCGCGGTCGGGGCTTTGTGAAACTCTTGGATGATGCGTTGTCGAAAGTGATTGGCATCGAGTAAACAATTTTTTTGTCGGAAGAACAGTAGACCTTGGCGAGTGGCGTCAACCACCACATTTTGTTTCCCAGGTCTGTATATTATCTCCAAATCGTATTCCTGCAATTTTGCTGTCCATTTTTGTTGTTCTGGGGTTTGGATAGTTTGGGATGGAAGGGAATTCAGACTCTTTCGATCTATAACAATTTTGAAATGTTGGTCTATCATGTATTGACGTCATTTCTTGATTGCTTCTATGATTGCATACATCTCATGCACATACACTGATGATGCTTGGAGTCTTGGGCCCATCTTTTTGCAAAATAATCGGTTGTTTATATCATCAGTGTTAAAAAACAAAGCAAAAACAGTTTTAAAGAGAGTAAGGATAGAGAGATTAACACAAAGTGTTTATACTGGTTCGCTCTTTACCAAGAGCTACATCCAGTCCTCAGAACCCACTGAGAATTCACTAAGTAATCAAAACTTTAATTACACACAATACACCAAAGTGGTGATCTTGAACCCTTCAAGAACACACACCACCTTTGGCAAATACAACGCAGTTTTAATAACAACCTCTGAAACTGTACAACACCAATTACAGTAGTCAAGAGAGAAAAGAATAGAGTACACCTGGATACAATCAAAGATTAAAGCATAGTGAATACAACACAATCCTATTCCACTCTTAAGAATGATCCAAAGCACTTTGAATTCTTGGAAAACTGATTTGAATAATTTCTCTTTGATGATTAACAACCAGGAGCGTAAAACAACTTATTTAAACTCCAATCAGTTGGTCAAAGCATTTAATACAAGAGCCAAAATCAGTTTAAATCATTTAAAACAGATTAAAGCCACTTAACAAAATTTTGTTAAGGTTTTCAGAAAATCAATTCATTGAAAACACGAATCAACCGATTGAACTGGTTTGCAGCAATGTCAAATAAAGTCAAGATTTTTCAAATCCTTTTCAAAATACACTAACTGTAAAACAACCGATTGGATCGACATTTCAATACGTTGAATTTTCACTTTCTTTAGAAAACACATTTTTTTCAAAAAGATTGAAATTAAACAACCTTTAATCATTACAGATAGTGAATTAACAAATGAAAATACATCTAGACACACACACATAACCAACATCAAGGTCTTCAAGCATTCCACTTGGATTTGGAGACATCAAAGCACCTTGTTCAACATTATGCACCGTGCGTGCCTCTCCGACCAATGGAACCCTCACCTTTAGTCTTGCATACTCAAGCACCTCTTGTTCTAACGTTGCAATCTCAACTTCTACCAAAGACCCTACCAGAGTAGCTACTTGTTCGAAACATTGTTTGTTCCAAAACTTTAGAGGTATTCGTCTACATCTGACACAAACATGCTTGTCCTCCACTGCAAATTTGTCATCCCAGGGCACTACTGGTTCAAAAGCATATGCGTACCATTCCTTATTCTCTTATAAAGATTTCAGAAACACACATTCCGAATCTCCAGACAGTAACACAAAGTTCCCTCTAGATGCCCCACTATGATAAACTTAAAACCTTTCATTATGAAACTCTCCTTCACGACCTGTACCATCTCCACCTCCACCACTCTTCCTATGAAGCACTTTCTTAGCCATTTTACGTTTTCCTCCTTAGCCCTAATATGAACCCACCTTTGTTCCTTTACCCCTTGTACCCTTCTTTCATTCTCCTTCACCACCACCTGAGCGTTCGTTTGGTGTTGGTCCTTCTGCCTCCATTCCTTCTGTTGTTGCCTCGTTCTACTAGTTCCATTCCATTCCTTTCTGTTGAAGATGGTTGTTGCCCCTTCAAGACATGTGTTTGATGAAGACTTTTATGTACCATTCGTGTATATTTCCTTTTGCTTTAAGAATGTCTTAGGTAGAGTTTAGAGGTTGTTTAAGAGTGGGCTTTTTGCTGAGTA
>Ga0123342_1007931_pt1 | contig 13731 bp, 10 predicted proteins | sample Turbeawhitnodule_FD_89960 | JGI IMG/M metagenome (GOLD analysis project Ga0123342, IMG submission 89960) | Root nodule microbial communities of legume samples collected from Mexico - Turtle bean Mexico white nodule | ecosystem: Host-associated > Plants > Roots > Nodule | place: Mexico: Nepantla...
ACTCGCCAACTCGGACTAGAGTCGCGAGTCCACCGCGATTTCACCGAGTCCGCGCCGAGTCCACCGAGTTTACCCCAAAAACGAGTTTACTACCGAGTTAACTCGGTAAGGCAAAGTGGGCACTTAAACTCGGACGAGTCAACGAGTTGACTCGCGAGTTTGATAACCATGGGCGTGAGCGAAGAATCCCCCGAGGCTAAGGGCCATTCCCTCCAGCAGAGCCTCATCCACCGAGCTCCCCGGGGTCTCTTGTTGGTAACCTCTCAGAATGTGCTGTACAGCCCGGGGAAGCTCTGAAGCAGGAGCAGGAGTGGGTTCTGGAGCGGTCTCGGTTCTCTCCTCAAGAGTAAGGTAACTTAGGGGCGTGGAGGTGCTGGGGGGTTGTCCCTAAGGGATTCAGCGTTTTTGTCAGAAGAGGAGTGGGATGCAGCCACTGCAGTGGTTCTCCTTCTCTTGAAGACAGGGTCCTCTGCAGAGTCTTCATCTTCATCTGAAGGAACGATTACCACCCTTTTGTTTTTCTCTAGGGGCCTGGTAAGGGGGAAGTCCTGATCGTGGTTAAGGGGATAACCGCGATTGGGGTTGGAGAAGTAGGGGTTTGGGTGTTGTGTGAAGGAAGGGGTGGCTTGAGCAGGAGAGGTTGGAGAAGCGGTAGGGGAAGCAGCAGGAGCTGGGTGTGTGGAGCTACCAGCCCCACCAGCAGTGGCATTGTCGCGAATGGACAAGACTCCAGCCAGTCTTATCCGTTTCTCAACATTAAGCTCCATGCCTGTACCAAAGAGAAAGCATTATGGGTTAGGCATGCCATAGAAGTCAAGGCAATCAGCATAAGTATGAGTTCACAAAACAAACCAAATGAGGTATAAACAGAGGTAGTGCTCGAAGAAGGTAGGGAAGGGATTATTCCCATACCAATGTAGCTGGTGAGTGCAGCAGGAGCATATTCACACTTAATCAGCTTAGCGGTGTTGAAGACCACCCCCAAGCTAATCAAGACCTGGCACACCTCGCGGTCAGTTGAGTATAGCTCCTCCAAGGTCTTGGCCTTTTTTAGCTTCAACTCTCCTACCCAGTACAGGGGGAAGCCGTCCAAGGCTGTGCGGTCGACTTCAGAGCAACTTACCCTGAAGAACTTCCCCCTAAACCCTTTGTAGGATTGCTGAAAGAGGGTCAAGATGATCCTTCCGGTTATCCCGCTGAAGCTAACCTAGAGGTTCTTCCCTGGGCTCTTGGCTTCGAAGAAATGCAAGAAGACATCTACGGAGGGGGTGTGACCGAAGTGATTGCAGAGGATCTGAAGGCCCTGATGAAGGCCCAGCTGTTAGGGTGCAGCTGGGCCGGGGCCACGTTAATTTCGGTGAGGAGTTCCCTCTCAAAGCTGGTGAAAGGGAGACGTTGTTCGATGCCTTTGAACACCGTTTGGTAAAAGAAAAAGAACGACTTCCCACCGTTTGAGCGATTATCGACACAGATAGGTTCGCCCGCTGTGCAGGGGCGAACGGAGATGTAGGTATCGTGCTCTCTCCCGAACGCTTTGCCCTTACAGCCAGGCTCGCTGTCCAGATGGACCCTCCAGTCAGAAAAGGAAGTCAAAATGGAGGTTTCTGCGAGAAGCTCGTCGGAGGCCCAAGGGTAGAGAGGTTTGTAGTTGACGCTGGGAGGAGGAGGATTAACGGTGGTTTTGGTTCTCGCCATGGTTCAGCAAAAGGAGCTGGGAAGAAGAAGAACAAAGGTTCAGCAAAACAGGGCTATGGTGTGAAACTAAGGAGAAAAACCCTACCCACGCGAGAGAGCTCAGAAAATAGGGGAACGAGGAGATACAGAGAAAAATGCAAATGCAAGAATCTAAACAGTCCCAGGCAATATATCAATGCTTAAAAATCGTATCTTTTGTGGTTGATCAGCGAAAGTCTCAGTTTTTACGAAGAAGGATCAGAGAAAGCTTGAGGAAGAAGATGAAGAGTGCAAACGTTAGCGCAAATGATGGAACAGTGTCTAAGCACGTGTTTTCAAAGAGTTTAACGTAAACTTAAGAAGCGCAAGAAGCGTTAAGTCCTGGTCGTGCGATTGGACCACGTGTTTATGGATTACCACATGAACAGAAGGGTGTCACTTCATAGCACAGTGTGTGTCTTGTCATAGAATGCCACGTAGGACGGTAGGGCGAGGCCTTAGTCTTTTCGCTGAGCATTCGTCAGCTCAAGACTGGGGGAGCTTGTGTACCGACCCGTCCTCGGGTGTTGACCAAAATCAACATGGTGGGACCAAAGTAAGGAACCCATCAGGGGTGCTATGAAGCAAGTAAGGGAGTTGACCGGCCTCGGGCGTTGACCAGGTTTAGTACTAGGAATGTACCTATGCCAGAAGCGTGTCCCCTCACGATACCCACGGGTAGGAGTGAACGTGAAGGAGGCGGCACGGTAGGGGCGTGGAGGCCTCGGGCCTCGGTACCCCAAACAATAATAGTAGGTAAAGAAATGTGGTTTTCAAGCCACACCTCCAGTACCAGAAAGAAGAAGCTCAACTCGCAAGGGATCCGTGCATAGGGTGTAGGGACGCGGCAAGTACGCACCACCGTTGGAAAGCCACTAGGACAGAGACGGCCCATGAGAGGGTCATGTCCCAGGAGGCGATCCGCATGCATGGCACGTGAGGAAGGCAGAGAGTTCCTAGGGTGGATGACTCAGAGGATGGGCGCATGAGTTGGCACCCAAGCAGTAACCCCGCGCGGGATGCACTTCGAGAGAATTACCTTACACACTGGGATTTCCTTAAGTTTGGGCTACAGTGTCGTGAAGTTGCGCCCACAGATAAGCTTAAGTCAGAGGTAGGCACGTGGCAGAAACACGGGCATAGGTATATAAGGCTTTGCCATAAACAGAATGAGGTACGTTTTTCACACTTTACGCACAAGTAAACTCAGAAAGAGAGAATTCGGTTACACACTTCTCTGAGCACTGAGCTGGTGGTGTTCTGCGACGAGAAGTATCACGGTGTTTTCTGCCATAACTGACTTGAGCGTCGGAGTGCAAACGGCCGCGAGGGCGCCATTTGTCTCTCTGTTTCAGGTGTTCGCGGGCGGTAGAAGGTGAAGCTGGAACGGGGAGCGAAGCAGTCCTAGAAGCGCAGTTCGTAGCTACGTACAAAGGTGATCCAAGTCAACCGGCAGGAACAATACTCACTTAGACTTCTCTAAAGATCCTAGCATAGACATCAAGAACAGGAAAACCCTTAACAACACCATCAATGTTGACTTTTATCTAAGTAGCAAAAAGAAAACCCCAAACAACCTAGATAGGATGAGAAGCTTTCACAAACCTAATATTCATACCAAAAAATTTGAAAATAGAAAAGTTAGATATATCATTATACATGAATTTTTAAGAAGAATTACTTGACATTCTAATGCAACTCTTTACAAATTCAATGGCAGTGTTGATGTTGATATCCTATTGAAATATGATATAATTTCTCATCCTCCATATCATCCAAGGTGTTGATGTTGATATCCTATTGAAATATGGTATAATTTCCCATCCTCCATATCATCCAAATTGAGAAAGTAATAGCAACAAGCCTAATAAGTTTAATTGAAGGCTTCCTAGGAGACTTAATAAAAGAGATAAAGTTCATGAAGGAAGAAAAAGTCAACCTAGGGAAGACTTGCTGAAGCCAAGACCATATATACATAATAACAAAACATTAAAAAAAAATGAAATAAACTCATTTTCATTAAAAACAAATGAAGCATAAAGCCACCCCTTTATCCATAGTCAACCTACTATGTAAGAGTTTCTAGAAAGCAAGAGATTTGGTTGGAAGAATGGAAAAGGACTAGATAAGATTATCACAATTATAGGAAGCCTTGACATGGAGAAAAATTTACCATTAGATTTTTTTATTTAAAATTTCAGAGTCCTTAAGTATCAAATTAGAAACATCCTTCTCTTGAGATATCCATAATATTCTACATGTTCTAAATTTAAGGAAGATTGGAAAAACGAGAAGATAAAGATCAATTAGAGTCATTCCAAGCTTGAGAAACCTTATGTGGAACTTTTTTTTCTATTATTAAAAGAAAAACCTACAATCAAAGACAAAATCTAGAGAAGCACTAAAGGTCATTCTAGAAATTTATAGTATCATTAGATCCCACAGTCTAGAAAGTATTTTCAAGCACCACATCATCCATATCATATATACTCAGTCAAATAGAAGAAGAACAATAAATAAGAATTTTTTGGTATTTAGATTTGAGGAGCTTGGCATGGATTAAAAGAGTCCAAGGTTTTTTACTATAAGCAAAATTCTAAGTAAGCTTTAGAAGATAAACATTATTTTCAACCTGAAAATTAGTGACTTACAATCCTCCTTCTGACTTGGGAGAACAAAGCTTAATCCAATTAATAGTAACAATACCTTACTTAAGAATATCACCATTTCAGATAAAGTTTCTAACCCACTAATCAATCTATTTAAACAAACAAATATGTCGTTTATAGACATGAAAATTATATGGGAGAAACACATGTAATAACATTATTGAATAGCTAAATTATGCCGATCATGCTCAAAGTTTTTTATTTCCAAGAAGCAATTTTTTATGAACAAGAGGATGGAGATAACTAGTTTTAGGAGCACTAACAAAGAGATAGGACACCAAGATATGAAAAAAGGAATGGTTCCATGATTGCAATTAAGAATCACTTAACTCTTCTAACAAAACTCATAGAACTATCAGTTGAGAAAATGTTACTCTTAGCATGCTTAGTGTGCTTCTCATAAGAAAACCCCATAAATATTTAAAAATTGCACCAAATTATTTGAAGTATTTTTATCAACCCTTTTAAAAAAATATCATCAACGTAAAGAACATGTGAAAGGAAAAATTCCTTTCAACCTAGCCATGTGAAGCATTTTCTTACTTGAATGAGAAAATCCCTACTCAAGACCTTTTTTGCAATACAGAAAAACAAAAGGAAGAGGGGTCTCCTTGTCGAACCCCCTACTACTAAAAAAGAAACCACCTACGTTACCATTAACCTTTGTAGAGAGCACAACAGATTTGAGAATAACCTGAATCAAATTATGATGAAAATGAAACTGATTCAGCTCCACTGCAAAAAAGTTCTAATTAAAAGTATCAATTTAATTAATTAATTATTTTATTAAAATTAAATAAATAGTTATTTAATGTTTTTATATAATGTACTATAATTTTATATGACGATAACTTCAAAATAAACTAGTGACTTAATGTATTAATAATATTTTTAGAAATATTGTAAATGTGATCTAAAGAAATAAGTCACATTTTAAAATTAGTATATCCGTTGCTTAAGATTCAACTTAAAACGAATAAACCACATTTGTATGTAGTCCCTTCAATTCTTAAAAAATAAAAAACTGGGCTAGTTTTTTTTGAGCCCAGCGTTTCTCTTACCACTATCCTCTACACCTCCAGGGCTGCTTCTTCCTGCACCTCCATAACTTCTTCTTTCACCTCCATAGATTTTTATATTTCCAAAAATGTCCCTCTATAATATTCCGGATTACATAATCTAGAAGTCATTTTTCAAATTTGTAATTAACTTCCGGATTATATAATCCGGAAACCTTTTTTCAGATGCATGATTACTTTCTGGATTACATAATCTGGAAGTTTTTTTTAACTTCAGGATTATGTAATACAGAAGTCTTTTTTCAAATGCGTTTCCGGATTACATAATTCAAAAGTTATTCTATGGGGGTAACACGAGAAGGATAAAAATGTATTTTCATGTTGTGTATGGAGGTGGCAGAAGAAGATATGGAGGTGCAGGAAGAAACAGTCCACCTCCAGCTCTGTTTTTCCTTTTTAAAAATATGGGTCAAATCCTTGGGCCCAACATTTATACTAACTGACGAGTTTTTCACATCCACATCCCACCAGGTTTTTAAATCTGTGTCTACTAATTTGGCCCAGCGTTTCCACTATTCGCCACTCGGGTTTGGGTATTTCTTGCTGCACCCTTATATTTTTCTTTCTGCACCCTTACATTCTTAATACTAGAATTATCCTTGATAATTTTGGATGATTCTGGAATAAAAGTTTCATAAGTAAAAGATTTCCGAAATAGGGGTAAGCAAAATATCTTTTCAGAATAGTAAATCCGGAAGACAAAATATCATTCTAGAATATTCTTTTCAAAACACATTTTTTTTAATTTCCATAATGGTAAATCCAAAATTTATAAAATGTGTTCCGGAAATTATGTTCTGGAAATATTTCGAAAAAAACAATTCAAAAGTTATTTTAAAAGGAGTAAAATGGTCTTTTATGAGAATGATGGGGTGCAGGAAGTCATTTGGTGAAGTGCAGGGAGAAACAGCCCTCGCGTTTTTATATAAACTTCACATTTTCTGATAGGCCACAGCTTCGGCTCCCCGAGAAGCTTTTCTATTTGCACGCACATTTCATATTAACACCACCTTTACTAAAAAGCCTGGGCCCATTTGGCTGACCCAGCAGTTTTGCTATTTAACACTCATATTCGTACTACCTTCTCTAAAATGCCTGGGTAATTGGGCTGGCCCGATAGCTTTTCAAAAATTCCAAAAATACCTTTTATTCCGGAAATGAAAATCTGGAATTGAAAATAATACATTCCGAAAAAGTAGATCTAGAAGAGATTGTTGTGTTCCACATATAAAAACCCAAAAACAAAAATTCAAAATCCCAGTCCGGATAAAAAAATTCTGAATTGAAAATAATATATTATGGAAAAATTTATCTGGAAGAGATTATTGTGTTCCGGAAAAAGGAATCCAAAATTAATTTTATATGTACCTCATTTTTTAAGGGTATTTTTGTCTTTTCTCCTGTAATTGGTGCAGTGATATGGTGCCGGAAGCAATTGCATTCTATTTATCAGCCATGTTTTGTTTATACATTTACCAGTTTTTATTTTCTCAAAAAGTGTGGGCTCTTTTGTTTGATACATTATTTTGTTATTTGGCACCCATTTTTACATACACAACAATATTTTTGAAAAGTAAAATCAAAATAATATGATAATAACATTTTGACCATATGTCGAAATAAATTTTAGACACTTGTATGAGTGCACACTTCTATTTGATATTTTAAAATAAATAAATAAATATTAATTTTCTTTAAAAATAAGTTTTTTCTTAAGTAAATTTCACGGTATAATTTACATCATATTCATTGTTGTATTATTCATAAAATAGTATTAAATATAATCACTCATACTTTCTTATACTCTAATTAGTGTGAATTGTAAAAAATTTAAAATCCTAAAAAATATATAAAATTTTTAAAACTTAAAAATATCAACACCAACCAACATTTATTTTGACCGTTAGAACTGCATCGACATTGATTTTTCATCATGAATGAAGATATGTAGATCAAGGTTATCCTTTGTCAAACTCAAATAAAAAAATCAAAAAATACTTTTATTATTTTCACATCCCTTTGTATTTTTTTTGAAAAAATAAACATTCTAAAATCATATTCTTTTTCATATTTAATTAAAGGTACCATCTTCTGAAAAACATTGTATGATGCTAATACATTCTACAGGTGACCGATTCGAAAATCCTAAATTTGGTTTTGGAAAAAGTAGTTTTACATAATAAATTATAATGATGACCTATTGTAACCCAAGTTTTGTGACATTATCTGTAGTAAAAAATGGTGTGATTTTAGGTAATTTTATAACATATATAATTTTCGTTTCCAATTTGATGAAAGTGAACCAGAATTATCTGATAACATATAGCTAAGAGTAAGCATGCAAGGTAAATGGAGTACAAAGGGGTTTTTGGGGTTGCAGAATGCAGTTCATGATTTTAAAAGTCTTGTGTATTTATTAGGTGTAAGCACTATTAGATTAGGTCTGAATTGGTTTGGGTGAGTGAGTTATTGGATTGATATAGATCCTTGGCCTCACGTTTTGCTCATGCTATCGAAAGTTGAACCATTAATTGAAAGACTAGGCTTGGTTGGTTTGCTTTTTGCGTTGGAAGTTTGTTGGAAGAGCTTAGAAAATATGAAAAATGTCTTATTAAAGTATAGACTGGTGGGGGCAGTGGTAACCTGGAATATAGTATATATGGGATACTTATGAAGATGTCCAGTTGTAGATGTTTTCAAGAGCTTCTCTGCTTTATGTGACAGTTTCGTGCACGTGATATATATTACGGGTGCCGTCACTGTCGACTCTAGGAAATTCCCTATACATTAACAGCAGAAAATGTGGTGCGATCTGAAAATTTAATACCAGTGATTATGAAATATTTTTTTTAAAAATATTTACATATTTAAGAAGTAAATATGACTTCTTTATCAAAAAATATTTATTTATAAAATCAATTGATTATACTTACGTGAAAAGTAGTAAGGTTAATTCGGTGAAAGTTCGTGGTCAAGCCAAATGTTATTAGAACCAAATAAAATATTATATTTATTGAACTTTAGATAGAAATCTTTGAAGGGTTAAAAGAACGGAAGTAACAACTTTCGATAAATTTGAACTAATAAAAAGCATGCATATTGGGCATTGGGGCAAAGTTAATGGTCACGCCAATAAGGCTGTAATGTCCCGAAAGGAGCAGCAAGATAATAATGAATTTGCATCACTCATTGTTAAAGGGCACTCGCGGCACCATGGACCAAACCTCTAACTATCTAGTCCCTACCTTTCCCAAACACAAACACCATCTGTCATGAAACCAAATTAATCACAGACTTTAATAAAAGCAAGTTGTTATAGCCAAGGATGTTGTCGTGATCTTTTAAACAATAAATATTTAAAGTGTATTTTTTTTCCTACAATAAAATGTTTTGGATTATTAATACACGAGAAATGGTTAAGAACGAGTTTAGGTTTATGGTTTAGGCTTTATTTTTAATGAGGAAAATTTTTCCTAAGTTAATATTATGGAGACAAGATTCCACTATATATGATGCACTTGGTGATTAAATGTCATATACGTAGTTTTCCATTTAGTGTTATGGTCGGTTTGATTGAAAGATACGTTTGTTATGAAGATTTCGATGTACAATTGGATATAAATAACTATGTTTAAAAATATCCATTACAAGAAATTGTCCATTTACATACCGATTAATACATATGAATTCGAATCCATATGTAAAATGAGCATTACAAATGAATATTTACATACGGATTTAATTCCGTATGTAAATAGACATTACATATGGATTTTTCCCATATGTAAGAACAAAAGTGATTACATACGAATTTGTCTGTATGTAAGTCAAAAGTGTTTACATACGGATATTTACATACGAATTTTTCCTTACGTAAGCCAAAAATATTATACACGGATATTTACATACAGATTTTTTCATATGTAAGCCAAAAATGATTACATACGAATTTAATCAATATGTAATTTTGTTGCCATAAAACGGGATAATTACATATGGATTATATCCGTATATAAAGTATTACATTATAATAATAATATTGATATTAATGATAATATTGATATTAATATATTTATTAATATTAATAATAACAATATTAATATTAATATTAATATTTAATAATATTTAATAATATTAGTAATTTTAATAATATTTATAATGTTTATAATATTAATAATGTTAATAATATTTAATAATGTTAATAAGGTTTACAATGTTAATAATATTTAATAATATTAATAATATTAATAATATTTAATAATATTAATAATATTAACAATATTTAATAATGTTCCTGCCGGTTGACCAGAAACACCTTCGTACGCCTACATCACGCTCACGTCTAGAGTCCTTGCGTTCGCGTATGCTGTCCCTGTGATGAACACCTGAAACACAAAGACAATGGGTGCCCTAGCGGCCGTTTGCACTCCGATGCTCAAGTCAATACTAGGGCTAGTAAACACCAAAAACTGTATACTCTCGCTCTTGTGTGTGTGTAACGGCGCAAGAGGATTCTCCCCTGGCCAAGTCTGTTAACTTTCTATTTATCTACTGAAAAACTAGGGTTTCCTGTTTACCTGAAATGGGCCTTTCTGATGGGCGGGCCCAACACTACTGTTACCTTACTCTTAGGATAACTTAGCGTGTGGGTTCCCTAACTGGAGTGCAACCTCTGACGGGATGACCACTTAGATGCCTCCTCGTGCACCTGATCTCTGGGGTCACCCGCCTCTGAGAGTGCCCTAGCTGTTCACGTGCCATGCATGCAGCTCACCCCTGATCGCAGCCCTTGCTAGCCATATCCTTCCAGTGACTTTTATACTTTGTGTCATGCCTGAATGCGTCATCCACTCTACATGCATGAGCACTCGTGATCTAGGCTTCTCCCTTACTGATAACTGGTGTGTGATCTGGGATCCACTTCTCGTGGCCCATCTCTACTGTTTGGACCTCCGATGCCCGACCTCTCCACAATGTTTAGTGGCAAGTCGGTACATCCTAATGACCGATATCTAACCACTCTCGGCTCCTTGGCACACGTGCTTTGCGAGATACTGACCCGCACTGCTCGTGGGACCCGCTTACATGGCACCAACATTACCAGTGGTTAATCAACGCCCGGGGACTGGTCGATACACAAGCCTCGTAGCCTCGAGCTGTAACTTGTTCAGCGAAGAGGCTAAGCCCTTGCCCTGGGTGATCTACGTGGCTTTATGCGACAAGACGTAAATACGGCGCCACAGTGACGTCTTTTTGGGCCTTTCTTATCTGTGCACACGTGTCTTGATCAACGGTTAGGGTTTAATGTCGCTTACGCTTTTTCGTTTGCTTTTAAACTCTGGAAAACGCGCGCGTCTAATCGCTTGTTACATCATTCTCCGAAACTCTTCGATCATTTTGCCTTCTTCCTCAAGCATTCGCGCGCTTCTTCCACGTCTTTCTACCTTCTTCGCTATCGTCTGCAGGTATGACACTGACTCTTATTCACCCCTATTTACTGGTTCTAGATCACTACCTATTTGCTTAATCTTTACATCGATCACTTCCTGTTTCTGGGTTTCCTTTTGATTTAAGAAACCCTAAACTCTGGTAGATGTTGTTTCTTGAAACGTTGCGTTTGCACTTTCCTTTCGCACATTCGCATGGTTTATCTCCATATCTCTTGAACTTTGTATGCAGGCATGAGTTTGACCGAAGAGAAGCGGTCCAAGTTAACTGATATCCTCACTCGTCTTCACGGGGTTTCTAGGGACGTGGGCACTCCTCTTCAGCATGCCCGCGCCCTCGCCGCCGCTGCGTCTTCACCCGTTCCTTCCACTCTTGGGGTTTCGGACCCTCTTCCCGCCGTTCAACCATCTCCCACTTCGCTCTCTTGCCGGGGAAAAGCCGTGGTGATTGAGTCAGACGAGGATTCTGCTGAGGGGCCAATCTACAAAAAACCCAAACCTACTCCGGTGATGGTATCACACTCTTCTTCCTTCGGTCGCTCTGCCTCGCCCCGTGGTCACTCGACTGGTGTTTCTCTGCTCCCCGGTCTTGGCGGGATTGGTGTCTTTACTCCTTCTGCCTCTGAACTGCCCCTTATCCTTCAACATGCAATCAAGGGCTTTCAGCAAGGGGTGACGATGGATCTGGACGAAGCTGCTGCCAGGGAGAAATTGGGTTTTGACTTCGGGGCGCTTCTCGCTTAGTTTAATGTCCTATTGTTCAGGGCTGAATCTGGGGACTCCTCGACAACTCGCTCGTTTGTTGCCTGCGAGGCGACTTTGAAAGAAGAGTTGGTCCACTTCTCGAAGCTTCTCCACACCAAGCGCCAAGAGGTTACTACGCTGGAGGCGAGAGTTTTTTCCCTGCGGGTTCAGGTCTTTGAGTTAGAAGAGGCCAAGGAGGAGTCAAAAGCCAAGATTGCGGGGCTTGAATGAAGGTCTGCCAACCTTGAGGTGCAATTGGACCGGGCGAAAGCCGAGTTTCGTCAGCAAGCCAAAAGGTTTGAGGAAGCTGAGGCTGACCTGACTGGAGATGTCCTGGATGCTTACGACGAGGGTTTCAAGGATGCTCTTGCTCAAGTTGCTTGTGTGCATCCAAAAGTGGATCGAGTTAACTTTAGTACATTTGATAAAGGGTTGTCATATCCAGTGAACGTTTTCAAATATGATAAAATGTTGGGATTTAATAAACACTGTAACTAATTTTGCACTTAATGATTATAGATGCAGTATGTACATTTCAAATTCTCTTGATGGAGGACTATCCAAGCCATCTTCCTAGTCTTGTAAATATGTGTACATAGTAGAGTAGGATACTTTTTTAGCCTTGTATTCTGGACCAAGTAGACTACAAAAAACATTGTATTTGGTGACAATGATTTTCATATAAACTGGCATTTATGAACACCACAATATGCGCATGTGACGGTTTTCCAAATCGCCATAGAATTGGCCGCCACAAAGTTTAATATGACCGTCGTCTTACGATACCCGCCGCAACACCCACCACTTTAACACTTTGTTTAAAGTGGTGGTTTTTATATGTAATTAGTGTCATTCATAGCTGTTGCAATTTAATTCATTGAAAAAGATTTCAACGCCATTATATAGGGTATAATGTGACATTTTAATTGTCTGTATTATAATAAAATTGTAAAAATAATACGTCGATTTAAACTGACATAATTTTAATTCTAAATAAATAGAATTTAGTCACCACTTTTTTATAATCTGGTTTGCATAATTAAACTAAACATAATATATTTTCATAATAAAAAATAAAATACTAATAAAATGAAATACTATATAAAGTTATAAGCATCCATTCATTGCATTGAAAATTAAAACACATAATTGTTCAAAAGTTGATACATAATTAAAAATTAAAACACAAATAATTGTTCAAAAGTTGATACATAATTGAAAATTAAAACACAAATAATTGTTCAAAAAGTTGATACGTAATTTAAAATTAAAACACACATAATTGTTCATCCCTGATCAATTTTGCTTTCAACACTTGATCCTATTACTTGATTAGGTGATGGAGCACCACTTCCAATATCTGATGTCTGAAATAAATAATTTTAAGTTAATAATTTTCAACGTTTATAATTATAAAATAAAAGACACCAATAAATATTTAAATATATTAATACCTCATTGATGAATTCATGAACAATATTTGTAGAAGACCCATTAAAGGAAGCATGATTCATATTGCTTAACCTTGTTGTAGATTTCTTTAAAGCAAGCGTAGGACAAGCTCCATATGAAAGTCTTCTGACCCCTAGATGCTACTTTCTAAAAACGACACCAATTGGATCATTTGGAGATATATCCAAAGTAGTGTCTGGATTTTCCAGCATTAGCTCATCAAGTTTTTCCTAGATAAAATTGGAAGCAATGATCAATATTTTAAAGGAAAAAGAGTGTGTAAACATCAACAATTGTATCCAAAATAGTTCAACAAACTCAACTTCCAAATAGGAAAACAAAAAACAATTTCAACACAGTTGTGGTTTTCATATTTCAAAGCAAAACTCATATTGCAAACTTAAAAAAAACAAGTATTCAAAGAGAGAAACAGAGACATTTGCATTAGATGATGGACCAACAATATTATAATAAGTATGTTGTGTAAGAAGTTATGTAAATTAATTTCTATCAAGTGACTCACATGACTTACAGTTTGGGCTTTGGGTCCGAATATGATTTAATAATAATAATAGATTGATATATATATATATATGATGATGATACCTAATCAAAACCTACATCTGA
>Ga0123342_1007932_pt1 | contig 13729 bp, 10 predicted proteins | sample Turbeawhitnodule_FD_89960 | JGI IMG/M metagenome (GOLD analysis project Ga0123342, IMG submission 89960) | Root nodule microbial communities of legume samples collected from Mexico - Turtle bean Mexico white nodule | ecosystem: Host-associated > Plants > Roots > Nodule | place: Mexico: Nepantla...
CCGTATCGTTTCTTTGCAGGTTCTTGAGATAGATCCAGAGGAGGAACGGAAGTGAGAAGCGGCGCGCACGTCGATCCTTTGACGAGGCATTCTCCAGCGCTCCGGTCAACAGGCAGGATCAGCGGCTATTACAAATAGTCACATTCTTAAATCATTTTTACCCTAATTTTTGAAGCGCACCACTTACGCTTTCTTATTTTCTTTCTCCTTTTTGTGTTTCGCGTTTGCACTCCTGCTCGCATTTGCGCTTAGTGTTCATCTCTTCTTCTACAACTTCATTGATTTTGTTTTCATGCCTCTGTAAGTTTCTTCGAGCTCTCTTTCTTCTTCACCAATGTATATAAATGTTTTTCCTTTATCTTACTTTGTTTTGTTTGTTACACTTGAAGTATTGTTGCATTGCCTTTGTGGGTTCTTCTTTAGTTTCTGGTTTGCTCCTTCGTTGCTTTCGCGTCCACCGCCGCGTCCGTTGCCGCTGTCGTGCCACTCTTGGCCAACGTTGCCTTCACACATAAGGTTGGTGATGTTTTAAATTTTTTGAATTCTTTTTAATTTTATGTATTTGGTTTTTTTTTATGTATTATAATTTGTACTTTTTTTAAATTTATATTACTTAGTATTTTTTATAATTTGTATTTATATTATGTTAGTTGTTAGTTTAGAATAGAATTATCGTGTTTGTATTGAGTCTGAGGGTGTTCCATCCTCGACAATTGATACGCGTTGGTATTGAGTCCAGGGGTATTCGACCCTCGGCAAACGTGTGAGATAGAACACTGATTAGAAAACACCTGAATGACTATTTCAGAATATAATCGATTGAAATTGGATTAATTCTCTTCGCATAAGTGATGAGTACGAAAGAGGAGTAGAAGAATTTATACAATTTGCACAACGTAACACGATTAATAGTGGTCATGATGGAGCAAAGATCAGGTGTCTGTGCGTTAACTGTTTAAATGGAAGGATATTAGATGTTAAGATAATGAGGGAGCACCTTCTATGTGATGGGTTTCTTCGATCGTATAAAACATGGACATGGCATGATGAATTGTTAAATTTACCACGTGTTTCCGTAACTGAAGAATATGTAGAGTCCACCATGGATGATGAAGTACATGATGATGTAGATGATGATCGATTGGAGGACATGATTTGTGATGTGGGAGCTCGGTCTTTTGCAGAAGCACATGGATATGGAAGTATGTCAAGCGATGCAGAGATTCCATTGTATCCTGGAGCAACTAACTTCACACGGTTGCCGACGGTGTTAAGATTGATGAATTTGAAGGCAATAAATGGATGAACTGATAAAAGCTTCACGAAATTGCTTTAGTTGTTGAAGGATATGCTTCCAAAAGGAAATACTCTACCTAATCGTAATTATGAGGCCAAAAAGATTCTTTGTCCAATGGGTATGAAGTATAAAAATATACATGCATGTCCTAATGATTGTATATTATACTGAAAGATTTTGAATTGTTGAAAAGTTGTTCGAGGTGTGGGTTATCACGTTATAAGTTGAAACAAAAAGATGATGATACTATTGAAGATATAGAAAAGCATGAACCCCAATGAAGGTTATGTAGTATCTTCACATCATTCCAAGGATGAAGCGTTTGTTTGCAAACCCAAACGATGCTAAGAATCTTAGATGGCATGCATATGAGAGGAAATTTTGTTCCTGAAGGTCATCACGATATCCTGGTTGAAGCAATTGGACGACCTGAGCATTGTGGTTGTGTTCATGCAGCTGGACAAGGGGTTGGAATTGAACTATATTTTGGAGTTTCACAATGACACTCATTGATATGAGTTGGATTGGCACTAAACAAGATACACAACATTTAAGGAGGCTTAAGGACAATTCAATGGAGGATAATGCCATCCAAATGTAAAGCCAAACTCATATGAACAATGAGTGTCATGTCCTTAACACAAACATATGGTGGAATTGAAAGGAAAACAAGAACAACTTCAAGAACATGAATATAAACACAATTGAAATATGTAATTGCTAAAACTGGACAAAATTGAAAGAGGAAACAATTCTACCGATTAAAATCATCCAAAGAATCAAATGTACTAAATAGAACTCAAGAACAGCACAATAACAAAAGTAAACGGTACAAATTGAAGAACAAGACTAAGAAACTAAAACTACCGAATGAAAACAACAAAGGAGATGAAAGGAATGTGACTTAGATGGTTGAATATCGGCTGGAATGGAATTGGAGAATGATCACGCCACTTGGTGATGGAGTTCCAAGATGAGTGAAGGAATGTCGCCACTTGTAGCTCTCCAAAAGCACACAAGATGAGACTATAGGAAGGACATCAAATCTCACAAGTTCTCTCTCAAATTGAGTAGAGTTTCTCTTTATTAATTATCCAAATCTGAAATTACAAGAGCCTAGCCTCTTTATTTATAGTAGAAGAGGGCTGAAATGAAAGGCTACGCAAATTCAGATTTCCCTCCTAATTCTAATTCAAATTTGGAGCCAAAACAAGTCACATGGGAGGTGTGACCTTTTTCTACTTTGGCACCTCCTAAAAACTACACCTACGCCTACTATTTTGTCACATGGAAGGTGTGACCTATCTTTATACATAGACACCCCTTATTTTAATATCTACACCCTCCATTAATGTTCTACTAAAAACTATACAAAAGGAAATTACAAATAGAGACATCCAATGATGCCTATTTATTTAATGTTTGGCCTTGCCCCTCATGGGTTGGTCTTGGGCTTCTTGGGCTTTGGCCTTCTTGGGATTGGGCTTGGGCTTGGGCCTCCATATTAAGAATACTAATAAGAAGAACTTCAAGTATTTTGGTCCTTGACCATTCCTCCTATTAATAACATCTTTTTTATTCTCATCACTCATCCTCCTCCCCCTAAGAGACCAAAGAAGAAATGACGACTAAGATACGTGAACAATTATTGGAGGAGACGAGAAAAGAGACTGATCGGATGTGACTAGAGTTGCGACAAAAGTTTCTATCGCAACAAGTTTGTGCTTAGCCGATTCAACCCCTTGCTAGTCCCGCTCCCAAGAGCACAAAGGGGAGTTATGCGACTCCTACAACATCAGGGGAGGATATCATTGGCCAAACAAGGCAATGTGATCTACTGGTAGCGGGCGGCATGCTTCCTCAGGTGGTGGCCATTGGAAAAGTCTGTGAAGAGACCACCACCTTACACAATGTTCCTCTCTCCCCTGATGTGGCGAAGGTGTAGAGCATGGAAGCTTTGATGTTTCAAATCCAAGATGAAGCTTAAAGTGTTGAAGATGGGAAGCTTTGATGTATCAAATCCTCATGGAATCTGAAGCTATGCTGCTTTTTAGGTTTGGATTTAGTTATGGGGTTTAAAATCTTTGTAAGATCAGTCTTGATTCCTACAGAAAGCTTGTTTCAATTTGTTTTAAAGAACTAAGTTTTTTTTCTATGCAAAGGGAAAAACAACCGATTAAAGTTTCGAGACAATCGGTTGTTTGTCACTTAGCTGGCAAAGAAGTTTTAAAACTATTTTTTGAATCAGTTGTGTAACTGCTGAAACCATTCAACCGGTTAAATCGTGGTTTCAACTGATTAAAGTAAGTTTTCATAACAGTATTTTGAAAACTTGTTTTAACTGATTCAGTTGTTCAAATCTGCCTTAAACGGTAGCTTTTTCAAAGGTTATAAATATAGCCTTCTTTCAAATGTTTAAATGATGAAAAACATAGAAGTTTTACACTCTCATTTGAGATAAAAAAGAGATATTACAATCTGTTTGTGAAAATGAGTTTTTCAAGTTTAGCAAGATTGCTTTTGAGCATTACTGTGGTTCAAGAACTGATCATAGGGCTTCTGGTTTACTGTAATTCTAGGTGTTTTCTACCCTTACTTAGTTTCTTGTAATTGTTCATATTACACTCTGTAAACGTGTTTGTAAAATCCTGTAAAGTCAGTGTGATTCTGGCTTGAGGTGTGTGTTGTGTGCAAAAAGGGTGAGTAGGTCTTGTGGTTTCAAGATTACCTCTTTGTGAGTGTTTTGTTTGTAATTTATGATTGGTTACATAGTGGAATACTCAGTGGCTTGACTGAGGACTGGATGTAGCTCAGGGATTGAGTGAACCAGTATAAACCTTGTGTGTAAATCTTTCTTTCTCTCAATTCTCTAACTGTTTGATTTTTTTTTCACTATCATAAACAACCAATTAAATCGTGTTTTAACCGGTTGAAATTCTGATATCTATTTTTGTTAGACTGTTTGATTGACTTTCTGATATGCTTATCTGAGTTGTTTGTTAAGGATTCATTCTAAAGTAAAGTAATTGCAAAAATCTTTTAGAAACAATTCACCCCCCGCCCCTCTTGTTTAAGCCATCAATTCTAACATGAAGCCTTGCTGCTTTTTGGTTTGAGTTTAGATTAGAATGTTTAGAATCTATGTAAAGATCAGTTCTTAATCCTTGCACAAAGCTTACCCAATCTATTTTAAAAAAGCAAAGTGTTTTTCTAAGCAAAGAGAAAATCAACTGGTTGAATTATCGAAATAATCGGTTGTTTGTCACATAACTGGCTTAAAGGTTTTGAAACTGTTTTTGACTTGGTTATGTAATTGTCTAACCAATTCAACCGGTTAAATTGTGTTTTCAACTAGTTGATTGTGACTTTGTCTAACAGTTTTTTGAAAACCTGTTATTATGTTTTGGGTGTGATCAAAACTGCTTTGGGTCATTAATGTTGCCTTAAACGACTATATTTTAAGAGCTATAAATATAGCATTTCTTTCAAAACAAAATACAACAAGTTTTACACAGATTTGAGATCAAAGAGACATTGAGATTTTTTTTTGAAAGAAGTTTTCAAAAGGTTTGCAAGATTGTTGTTAAGCTTTGCACTCGTACAAGATCTGATCATAGGACTTCCTAGTTGGTGTAATCTCAGGTGTTTTCTATTCCTTTCATGATTCTTGTAATTTTACTTTCATAAAACTTGTAAGTGTGTGTGAAATCCTGCAAAGTCAGAGGGTGTTCTGACTTGAGGTGTTTGGTGTTACAAAGAGGGTGAGTGGGTCTTGTGGTTTTCAAGGTCACCTCTTTGTGGTGTGTTTGTGTAATATGTAATTGATTACTAGTGGAACTCAGAGGTTGTTTTTAGAACTGGATGTAGCTCAAGGTTGAGTGAACTAGTATAAAATTCTCTATGTAAATCTATCTATCTCTAACTCCTTATAATTGTTTGTTTATATTATGTTTCTACTGCTGGTATAAACAACCGATTAAAATGAAATTTCAATCAGTTAAAATTCTGAAAACAGTTTTTGTATCATTGGTTGATTGTTTTCCTTAATTGTTTATCTGTCATTGTTTGATAAAGGTTCATTCTTAATCAATCTTTGCAAAAATCTTTAATAAAAAATTCACCCCCTCTTGTTTAAGCCATCAATTCTTACAATTGGCTTCAAGAGCTAGGTTCTTGAAAAATATTCAAGTTTCTGGTTTTTTTTCTGAAAAATCTTTTTGCATGGCTGACAAGTTGCCTTTTGGGGAAGGTGCTTCCATAAACAGGCCATCACTGTTTTGTGGTGTCAATTACCAGTTTTGGAAGGTGAGAATGAAAATCTTTATGCATTCAACTGATAAGGGTATTTGGGAAACAATTGAAAATGGTCCCTTTATACCTCAAGTCAAAAGAGATGAGGTTTTAATTTATAAACCTTCATCTGATTGGACTGAGGCTGAAAGCAAGAAAGCCAAGTTTGACTGGATTGCTAAGAATATAATAACCTTTTCCTTGAGTTGTGATTAATTTTTTAGGGTATCACAGTGTAGCTCAGCAAAGGAAATGTGGGACATTCTTGAAGTCACACATGAAGGGACAAACGATGTCAAGAGAGCCAGAAAACATGCTTTATTCAAGAGTATGAACTCTTTAGAATGCAAAAGGGAGAAACCATTTATGATGTGCAGAAAAGGTTCTCTCACATAGTCAATCAATTGATGAGTCTTGGTAAGTCTTTTGATAAGGAGGAGCTGAACATCAAGATATTGAAATGTCTTGATAGAACATGGCAGCCAAAGGTCACTGCCATCTTAGAATCAAAAGATTTGACATCAATGACAGCTGCTTTATTGTTTGGTAAGCTTAGGAAGCACGAGCTCGAAATGAATAGGCTTATTGTGCAAGAAAGTGAGGACAAACACAACAAAAGCATAACACTCAAAGCTTGCAATCACAAACATCAACAAGAATCAAGTGGGAGTGATGAAGACACCATGAGTCTGCTGTCAAGAAAATTCAGCAAGTTCTTGAAGAAGAAAAGCCAAGCTTCAAAGAGGTATGGTTCTAGAAAACCTAGTGATTTTAATATTAACAAGTACACTTGCTATGACTGTGGTGAACAGGGTCATATCAAGGCAGAATGCCCCAACAATTAGAAATAGCAGATTTAAAAAATGAGAAAAGGGGAAAAGCCAAGAAGGCATATGTGGCATGTGCCTTAGAGCATCTGTATCCAGTAGCATGAGTTCATCATCTTCAATCAAAGGTAATAACTATTATCAATTGCTTGAAGCTTTTAATGAAACTCATGAAGAGGCTAACCGATTGACACTTTCTCACAACCGGTTGAAAGGTCTAAATAATTGGTTGGAAAACAGAGTCAAGTCTCTAGAAGAAGAGTTTGGAAAAACAAAGGAAGATTTTGAAAACCTTGATTTGATTTACAAAAACTCAACTTGTAGTTGTGATTCAAATGTTTGTGAAAATTGTGAAAATCTTGAAAGAAAGATTCACTATCTTTTGAAAACTTTGGACAAACTTACAACTAGAAAATCCAACTTTGAAAATGTTCTTGCATCTCAAAATTGTGTTTTTGGAAAAGTTGGTTTAGGTTTTTATCCACAAAGCAAAGGAAATGGGATTCAAAACCTTTTTTAACTGTACCAGAAAAACAATTGGTTAAAAGGTCGATTCAACCGGTTGTTACATGCTTCTATTGCATGAAGAAAGTTCATTCAGTTAGGTTCTGCAGGTTTCAAAAATATCTTGTTTCTAAAGGGATCTTTAAATGGATTCCAAGCTGTTTTGATGGTTCCAAAGGCAAGTCTAACACAAAGGGTCCCAAATTCTTTAAGGGATCAAACCTTATGATTTAACAAGTTCTGTTTTGCAGATTTTTTACTCTACTTGAAGGGTCAGAAAGATCAGAATCTCAAGAAGATTTGTGTACAAGTCAAAGCCTTGTCCTGATTCTATATACTGCTTACATTTGCGTAACTAAAATCTGAGGATAATTTTCTTGTTCTTCTCTTTGTTGAACATTGGTTCTTAAATCCAATTCTATGTTGTTCTTTATGCCTAGATTATAATTAGCTTGTATTTCTTCTATGCTTTATACAAATTTGTGTGCATTATAAACCATTATGTTTGAATATAGCATGATTGTTTGAAAATATGATTTTCTAAAAAAATTTCATCAGTGCAAAAATTCAACCGATTGTTTCTTCGAAACAACCGATTGTTTTCTCTCTGTTAGCACTGGGCAAATCTGTTCTTAATTTCTAAGTCCTGATTTGTAATTTTGTTCAAACCCAGTGATATTTGTGGTTAATACTGTATTAATTACATGTCTGAATACAATATGCCTTTGCTATAACTACTTTTTATAAATCAGATTCCTCTTATCTTGGAAATTAAAATTGCCTTTAAAGTTTGGTCAAATCAACATGTGAGTATTTGTACTTTCTGTTTGACTGACAAAAACAGCTTTATGGTTCAAATTTGATTCGTTTTTTTGTTTTGATAACAACCCACATAATGCCAACTTTGACCAAGGGTTTTGGCTATCTAAGTAATGCAATTAGCTGCTATTTTACACACAAACAATTTGTTGTTCTTCTTTTTCCTCTGCTCTAAGTTTTCCCTGTAGTGTGCTAAAGTTCCTCTTTGATTTAAGATATGGCTGGAACTCCTCCATCTGCTAAAAGGATGAAAACCAGGGCTGTTAGAAGTGCTGGGAAGCTTGAAGGATGGTTCTCAAGAGAATCTGAACTCATCAACAAATACCTACATGAAACTAGTAGGAAAGGTGTGAATACACCCAAGCTTGTCTCTTTCACCTGGATGAAGTAACAAAATTTGTCCACTATGAGAAGCCTCCTCAAGGAGCAAAGATTAAAGAGATTTCTTGAGCCCACTGGAAACATTTATCCAGAATTGGTGAAGGTATTCTATACTAACCTTCAATTTAATGGTGACTCACTTGTTTCTCATGTGAAAGGTGTAGGCATGGTCATTACCAATGATGTGTGGACTGATGTGACTGGATTGAAGTACTCTGGACTGAGGATCAACAAAGGAAATCTAGGGATAGTTGAAGAATTCAATAAGATGCAGTTCTACAAAAGTTGTCTCAAGAATCCCCTCTCCCAAGTGAGAAATTTTTCTGTTGGAGGGTTAAAGCTTGATGAAAGGCTCATAGCCTTCATAGTGTCATGGATCATCACACCAAGGGGGAGCAATCACTCCACCCTTTCTGAGGAAGACCTACTGCTGATCTATTGCATTATGAATAAAGTGAAGATCAATTGGATCCACACCATCAAGGAGCATATGCAAAAATCCATAAGGTTATGTGGCTTTCACTATCCTTATGCCATTTTAATCTCTAAATTTCTTCACTATTTTGAAGTGAATATTGAAGAGGAGCTAGCTGAAATTATCAAGCCCTCAAGTGAGATTAACAGTGGATCCCTAAGCAAAATGGGGTTTACAAAAATGGGTGGGAGATGGGTTAGCAAAGATGGTGATCAAGCTGGCCCAAGTGGAATCAATGATGGTGATGAACCTGAAGATGCAACAAATCAAGAGGAACCTACTGCTGAGACTCAAGAGGCTAGTCCTAGTGATGTCTACATGGGAGAAAGGATGACCACAATGTCTCCTTTTGAAAGATTGATAACAGCATGGACACTTTTGTTGAAAATCAAAGGAATTTCCATGATTTGTTTGAGTCAAGGTTCAATCATATGGATTCATGTTTTTCAAACCTAGATGAACAAATAGAAGAGGTTTATAATCAGATTATGGAGCTACAATTTGAAAGGGAGAACAGTCCTTCTTTCTAATTTGTTGGTCAACATTTTTCAACAATTTCTTTTCTCTTTTATGTTGTTTTTAATCCTTCCTTTTGTCTATTTGTGAAGACAAATAGGGGTAGAAGTATGTTAGGATTGTAATATTCTTATAATTTGTGATTTAACTGCCTTTGAACATTGCTTAATACTGCTATAACTGTTTAGATTTGAAATTTTAAAACTGTTAAAACTCTGCTACAAAATTTCAACCGGTTATTCCTGCGAAATAACTGATTGTTTATCTGTGTTTGCACCTCTGTATGTTGACTGGTTTCTCATCTGATTTGGCTGATGTTCCTCTCTGGAAATCACCTAGTGGGAACTGGTTTGTGGTGCTTATTTGATTGGAATAGATTTTCTTGTGTTTCTATGTTTGCTCATGATGCAGGTTATACAGATTCTAAACAAGAACATTCCTAAAAGCATCCCAAGGATTTGTCTCCATCAAATAGGGGGAGATTGTAGAGCATGGGAGCTTTGATGTTTCAAATCCAAGATGAAGCTTGAAACCTTGCTGCTTTTTGGTTTGGGTTTAGATTAGAATGTTTAGAATCTATGTAGATATCAGTTCTTAATCCTTGCACAAAGTTTGCCCAATCTGTTTTAAAAAGCAAAGTGTTTTTCTAGGCAAAGAGAAAAACAATCGGTTGAATTATCGAAATAATCTGTTGTTTGTCACTTAGCTGGCTTAAAGATTTTGAAACTGTTTTTGACTTGGTTATGTAACTGCCTAACCAATTCAACCGGTTAAATCGTGCTTTCAACCGGTTGATTGTGACTTTGTCTAACAGTTTTTTGAAAACCTGTTATTCTATTTTGGGTGTGATCAAAACTGCTTTGGTTCATTAATGTTGCCTTAAACGGCTAGATTTTAAGTGCTATAAATATAGCCTTTCTTTCTAAACAAAAAACAAGTTTTACACAAATTTGAGAACAAAGAGAGATTGAGATTTGTTTTTTAAAGAAGTTTTCAAAAAATCGATGTTGTTCAGACATTGTTCTGAGAACTCGATGTAGCTCAAGGTTGAGTGAACCAGTATAAAATTCTCTGTGTAAATCTCTCTATCTCTAACTCCTTATAACTGTTTGTTTTTATTTTGTTTCTGCTGCTGGTATAAACAACCGATTAAAACGCAATTTCAATCGGTTAAAATTCTGAAAAACAGTTTTTGTATCATTGGTTGATTGTTTTCCTTAATTGTTTATCTATCATTGTTTGATAAAAGGTTAATTCTTAATCAATCTTTGCAAAAAATCTTTGATAAACAATTCACCCCTCACCCCTCTTGTTTAAGCCATCAATTCTTACAGAAGGTAAAAGTTGAAAGATTACGAGTACCTAATGCCCGTGTTCCACTACCTTCAGATGAGATAACCACTGTAGCCGATGCTTTTCAGACATTCGTTGCCTAGCCCAGACACCTCATTCGAATTATGCCAGAACCTTTGGTAATAATTTCATTTCATTATATTCATTTATATTTATATATTGAATCTAATTTAGTACAAATGTTCTTTATTTTGTAGAAACCTCATCGAAAACCAAGTCCGAAAAAGAAGCATGAGGCTCCGGTTGATGATCATATAGCTTCCTTAGTTGTAGCTGCTAGACAGATTGGTCGAGAACCTTTTGAAGTTCCCTAGGATGATACGTTTTTTTTAAATAAACACTGAACTACCACTATACATATACATGACAGATTTGTTAGAATTTGTAGCTGGGATCAGGAGCTCAATATAAATATAATTCAATTTTTTATGATGTAAGTATCTTTACCTATATTTCAATTTACTTTATGTTAAATTATTATTGATAATGTTTTAACTAATAAGTTGTAGGTTTTTGCATGGAGTCAGTCTCACTGAGGAGAAGGAAAATGTGTATGGATTCTTAGATCCTACATATACTAATCCCACTGGAGCAAAGGTAAATGAGACCCAATCATACATGACTAACACCATGGAAAAAGAGGGAAAACAAATTTATTTATGCTCTTATATTAATGAGTAAGTTTAATCATATGTCGTCAATTATTACTATTTCATGTTTTAAGTATTTACTAACTCTTTTCATGGATGATATAGGGATCATTGGTAGTTACTTGTCTTATCAATGGTTGATAAGACTACTGTGTGGTTTTGTTCCCTACACAAGAAGATATCCCCAAGTCTTAAGAATATCATTGATAGGTAAGTACACTATAAACTTAACTTTGTATGTTACTAATTAACCATCTACTAACGAGGTTTTTTGTATTAACCAGTTCATGGTGTGGATATAACATCCTAAAAGGTCGATCCAATTCAAATTTTCAAAATTTGAACTAAATAAGACTAAAGGTTTGTAATTTTTTTCTTTCTCTTTTCATTGTTTACCAATATACTAACTTTTACTTTTTATTGAATTATAGTGTAATAAACAATCAGGAAGCTATGAGTGTGGCTATTACGTTTATGCAATGGATGATTACCAAGAGTAGGCCTTAAAAGTGATTGGAAAGAGGTAACATGATATGTTAAATTATTTTTATAATTCATGAACATATATGTATCTTAAAACTAATTTGTGTCAACCATATTTTTAAATGCAGTTCTTCACGGATGAAGCACCAATGTCTTCGGAAGCCATAACATATGTGAGACATTCTTGGTCCACATATTTCATAAATTTTTATATCTCTAGGATAGTTGATCAATAGTGTAGGAATTATATATAATTTGATTAGTGTTTGTAATACATTTTGATTAATATATATATATATATATAATTTGATTATCTGAATTTATGTATTTGTCTGGCTGGGTATATATAATTGAACAAATTAATTTATATGGTAATTAGCACTAAACAGATTGCACTAAAAAAAACACCATTTACAAGGGCGGTTATTTACCATAGCCGCATTTGTAAATCCAGCGCAAGATTTACAAATGCGACTATTACCATAGCCACATTTATAAATGTGATTTACAAGGGCTATTACAATAGCTGCTTTCTTATCTCTTCAATTTAAGAATGCGTGTTCATCAAATGCAGTTCTATAGTCGTCCTTCTAAATTTAAAATAGCTGCATTCGTTTTGTCTTTTTGCACCAGTAACTACAAAGAAAGACTTTGCATTAATTAGGCACCAAGACACATATATGCAATAATCATTCAAAGGATTATCTATCTACAATATCAGTATGTAGTGACCTCTCTCTTTCTCTATATACTCAATAATGACTATTCACAATATCATAACTTCAGAAAAGGTCTTTTTTGGAGAAAAATATAGTAAAAAATCATACATGCATCACACATAAACTAAGTACACAAAAATATATAGTTTTAACAATATATTCCAAAAAAAATCAAGTGGTACTCGAGAAAAAAAGTAAATAGTAAACACAAACACCTATGATCACAAATGTAGTTCTTTGTATATTCTAATTCTAACCAATTCCTATTTTTTGTGTATCCTAACATACTACTATCAAATAAAATACTATAATAACATTAAAATACAAACCCATCAAATAACCTCTACCATGAAATACGAAAATATATTGTCTTAAGTGTGTGTGCAAGAAATTGACTTTGGGTCACTACATGATGTTACAAGGGTCACCACACGGAAAATAACACGGACACACACTTTATATTATTCATCACCCAACAAAAATCAAACAAGATCAATCTTTCACTTAATAAACTAATGAATAGAAAATGTATTACCTTTGGTGAAATTAAATAGAACACTTCAATGTAAGGTCACCAATAGCGTCACCCAACCACCGTCACTTGCAAACACCAAAAACGACGAGGACGAACGAGGAGGAGAAGGTGGGAGACAGACAAATACTAGAACAGAAGTTTGAGGAGAAGACCAAACAAATGCTAGAAGAGAAGAAGACACCGAAACTGGAGAAATTGAGAAAAAGTGGACAAACTAAATTCAGAATGCAACCCTCAAAATGTTTTAACCTAAGTTCAGAACGTAACGAAGTATCCAAATCTTAAATATTTTCAAAATATTAGACCCACAACACAATTAAATATAGGGACTCTAAATCAAAACATTGATTGTCCCGACAATTGTTTCGTTCTTTTGGTTGGTGACAAAATTCCTCTTTCAACTTTTTTTCATTCCATTTTTGGCTAAGTAGTATAAGTACTAACTGGTTATACTTTACTATCTATATAGCTACACGTGCAAGCAAATTGACAGAAACCGTAGTGAAAATCTTACAGGAACTGTTCATCTTATCAATGCAGAACAGAACTTCTGAAAACACACAGCATAAATATCATGCTAGGCTATGCATAATCTTCTTTCTCTATACATATAGGCATTCGCAGTAGAGAATCTTACTGGGTGATTCATGTAAAACCACCTCAAAAACCAATACACTAAGTTTTTTATAACCACTGAAGTATCTACCATGAAAATTATTTTCCAAACCATTATTAATGAGCGGGTACAGTCTAGATCCTAGGAGAAAGATGAACATGCAATGCATTTTTCATGACCACAGTGAACTCTTGTTTCTCTGACAAATCCACATCTCCTCCATCAGGAACCTTCCACTCAAAATTCCAAACCAAATTAGCGACG
>Ga0123342_1007933_pt1 | contig 13727 bp, 16 predicted proteins | sample Turbeawhitnodule_FD_89960 | JGI IMG/M metagenome (GOLD analysis project Ga0123342, IMG submission 89960) | Root nodule microbial communities of legume samples collected from Mexico - Turtle bean Mexico white nodule | ecosystem: Host-associated > Plants > Roots > Nodule | place: Mexico: Nepantla...
GCTTCCTCGTCCGACGATCTTCGCACCACGATTATTTCAAAGCTTAAAAGTGAATTCTCCATGACGGATCTTGGTCCCTTAAATTATTTCTTGGGAATCGCCGTCACACGCCACTCTGGTGGTCTATTTTTGTCCCAACAAAAGTATGCAACGGAGATAATAGCTCGTGCAAATATGTCATCTTGCAAATCAGCTAACACGCCTGTTGATACAAAAAGTAAACTCTCGGCATCTTCTGGCCCGCCTGTGTCTGATCCTCTTATTTATCGGAGTCTTGCAGGTGCACTTCAATATTATTACACGTCCTGACATCTCATATGCAGTGCAACAAATTTGTCTCTATATGCACGATCCAAGAGAGGAACATTTTGTTGCCCTCAAACGTATAATTCGATATATAAAGGGTACTCCAACTCTCGGCCTTCATCTCTGTCAATCTCTGTCTACTCAACTCATAACATATACTGATGCCGACTGGGCTGGTTGTCCGGACACCCGTCGCTCCACTTCGGGATATTGTGTATTTCTAGGGGATAATTTGATTTCTTGGTCATCAAAACGCCAACCCACTCTCTCCCATTCCAGTGCCGAAGCTTAATACAGAGGAGTTGCAAATGTTGTTGCTGAGTCCTGTTGGATTAGGAATCTGCTACTTGAATTACATCGCCCGCTTCACAAAGCCACCATTGTTTATTGCGATAATACCAGTGCTATCTACTTGACCGGCAACCCGGTAAATCATCAACGAACTAAACACATTGAAATGGATGTTCATTTTGTTCGAGAAAGGGTTGATAAAGGCCAGGTCCACGTTCTCCATGTGCCGTCTCGTTCTCAATACGCTGATATTTTCACAAAAGGACTACCACACGCGTTATTTGTTGATTTCAGATCCAATCTCAGCGTCCGTGAACCTCCCGCTATGACTGCGGGGGAGTATTAGAATAATATCTTTCCATATTATTACCGATACTCCATTATAGTGTATATATTCCTAGAATATCTCTTTTACCCAATTATATTGATACTGTAATTATTAGAATAATAATAGTAACCCTAGAATATCTTCTGGTGGGTTGTATTAATAGGGACCAAATTGATTGAATAAATCAGCGATTACAATTCCTTCAAGATCTTTAAAACAATTCAAAATTATATAAAAAATCACACAAACACATATAATCAATGTTTCAAATATATGCATAATTAAAATTTACATATATCAATATAAAATTTTGAAATTTTTATACAATCAAAAAAATTCTATGATTTTATATTGTTTAATAACATGTATTCTTAGAACTTACAATTTAACTAATATTTTCAAGACTTTCAAACTTCAAAATTCATCTTACATTCAAATTTCAACAATCAACTATTTTCATAACACCTATCAATTCAAAACAACACTTGTTTTACTTCACAAAACAAACCCTGCAAGAAAATTTTAGAACTTATGACCATGTCACATTCACATCTAGATTCTCTAACTTAGTGTTTTATTAAAAGGTAAAACTAGTTTTCCTTACCTAATAAGTACTCAGAAAGAGTTCTAATTCCTAAAAAAGTAGGAATAACATAACCTACACCACAAAGTTTTGATCAAATATCTAAACAAATCATTAGTTACTCTTAATATTTTTTATGAAAATTACATATATTTATTAATTAATGTGTACTCTGGAATTTGATAATCATAAACTCGATAGACAAGTTATACATTAATCAAGAAGTTTATTGATAAATCAAATTTGTTCTTATATTACAAGCTAAAATATATAACTTGAGAGAGATTCTTTCTTTCCTTATATTTTTATCTGCTGATTTGTTTATATAATTTTAAAAAAAATTCAATTACCTCAATTTATTATATTTTTTTATATGTATGTTTGATCTTCTTAAATAGTTATCCCTTTCCATGTACACTATTATATATTAGAATTTAATGAAAAAATATTGACACTAATAATATACAATAATCAGATACTCAACTAATTAATATGACATACACTAAATTGATTATTTTGATTGATGAGAAATATATTTGTCTTTCAAAAGGTTAGCTCATGGAGATGGAAATGGTTTCTAGCAGAAAAACAGAGAAATGACTACCTTTTCTCTCAGTGAAACCCTAATCAGATTGAGTGCATTAAAAGGTGACACCTATAGGGCTTACGTTAGTGGTACTCAAGTTTTAGAGTTTAATCATCATACATATCTTACAAAGTCATCAAATCCCAGAAAATTAATCAAGAATTTTTTTGTATTAAAAAGAAAGTATGATTAAATCTCATACTTGTATAAAAGTAAATAAGTCATTATGTCTCATTCATGTGACTTTCTCCAGAAATTTTAAACAATGGGAAGAATCTCATCATTTTTCTTTGTATTTTCACACTAATTTCTTGATCCAAACCTCTAAACTCTCTTCTTTCATATTGCGCATTACAACTTTAGTATTAATTAACAAAGACATGAGACTCTCTTTTTCATTATTGTGATATTTGGTTCTGTAGTGAGTCATGGAAAATTTCAGGGTGAATACATAGATTTTTGCAATTTTGTGATGCATCTGGATAAATGGTTGACCAGAAAGGAAGGAGAAGATAGTTTTTTCTTTTTATTGTAGGAAGATGCAGAGAGATTACAAGAGTGCAGAGATATGATTGCTCCACAATATTTGAAGTGGTGAAGGTGATATAGATTGTTGAAGCGGTGGTGATGATTATTGCACTAAAGTCAATTCAATTAATGTTGACAGTGAATTCAATGTGTATGTGGGGTGTGCAGTGCATGGTCATCATCATCTCTGATCAAAGTGGTCACAACACAACACACACACTCACCCAAGCATCTGTAAACTCTTCTCTATCCTCCTTTCCTAGAAGGAAACAAACCGTAAGACAGAAAAAATTAGAATGAAAGAAAAAAAAAATATTCAGAAGAGAAGTTATTTGTTGAAAATGTAATCAGTAAAAAATTATTTATTTATTTATTATTATTATTATTATAAAAATAAAAAATATATTTAATCAATTAAATATTTCTAGTCAATTATGTTCATACAAGAATTTCAACCTTTATTTTAAAAAAAAAGACGTAGCCAATGAAACTGTTTTACACCATTTTTATTTCATTAAAAGACAATATAATTAATTTTGTTACACATAAATATAACATTTTCTGGATTTTTTAATTTCTTATATTTTGATTTTCAGGTTTATTCTCTATGTTTTCAGTTTTTCTTCAGCAAACTAAGTGTTAAGGTGTGCATGGATGAGAAATGAGGTTGAGCATATTTTGTGCCTCAATCACCTGCATCATTATTCGATAGATATTTTTGCTTACATGAAAACAGAAAGAGTCTGAAATTTGGCATGGGAAGGCTCTTGCTGTTGATATGGGAAGATAGAAGATGATGGAGGATGTAGTTTTGCTTATATAGATATTGGCTCGGTCCAATGGTCTACAATATATGTGCTGTTCATTTGAGTGAATACAATAATCATATAATAACTTTTAAATGTACAGATCTAGAGATAGGGGAAGAAACACATTTGAATAGTTATATGATACTTAGCCTTTAATAGAGGTATTTCTTAACTATGAAAAATATTACAAGTTCATATTTGCTAGAAGATACTCGTTCAAAAATCAAAGTTCAGCTGTGTGCTTGACTTTAATTTGTCTACATGTTAACTTACCTTTTTCAATCCAAGAGACATGAAACAAATATCTACTGCTTTATCTTTTGGGGAAAGAGGAAAACAAAAGAAAAAATGTTTATCTTCTTCCTCGAATATACTGCACCGTTTTCTGACGCCAATACAACCGAATGGTGCACACAAGGGTGACCAGAGATAAAGGATGGGAACAAAAGAATAATTGATGACGAATAGAACAAGAAACATAGTAGCATGCTTTTACCACATGTCACCGTTGCATGGCCTTGGATGTACATAGTTGCAACGTGTCCAGAACTAGCAAACGTGGCATGTTGCGGTGACGACAAGATATTTGATTTTCTGAGAGAACTGTGAACTCAATGTACGTGGCAGTTCAGGGCTGTTGTTGTCTCAGCTCCAACATATCATGTTCAGATTAAGAGAATTCAAAGCTTATTTAGTGCAGACCACATGCGAGTTCTGAGATTCTAAACAACATTCTTGCCTTTCGTTCATCGCGAAGAAACTAGAGACTCTTTCGTTGTTCAGTTGGATTAAGCAACAAGATGAAGGTTTGTTCTTGTTTTCAGTGTAATTGACCTTTACCTGAGAAGAGGTTCTTTCTTTTCCATGCTGCTAACCTTCTAATAAGATCGAGTGGTTTTGTTTTGAAAGTTTGTTGTGTCGTTAGTGTAGTTCTTTGTTACTTAAGTAGTTAAGGTGCTTTTGGAACTTCTTTAAGGTTCAGGAAACGAGGTCCCATGTTCATGCACCTGGGGAAGAAGAGAAGGTTATGACAAGGAAGCAGAAAGCTGAGTCCAAGGCACATGAAGTGGAGCATTCTCCTAAGAAGGCCAAGGTGGAAAATGAAGATGGTCATGTCAACGGAAAAACTGTAGCTGATGTTGCAGATGAATATGATGAGTTTTGCAAAGCCACAAACGAGCACCTTCCTTTGGAGCAAATGAAAGAGATTCTGGAGGCTAATGGCCTTGATTCTTCTGGCTCTGATCTTGAAATTACACGAAGATGGTTGGTTCTGGTTTCAATAAGACCATTTCTTGAAAGTGGATTTTCATCTTTAATGTAATGACTCAATACAATGACCACATTTTTGTAACAGCCAAGACTTGCTGTTTTATGGTGCATTGGACAAGTGCTCTGTTTGCAATGGGAGTTTGGAGTTTGATGGCAGACGTTATGTTTGCAGAGGATTCTACAGTGAGTGGGCTAGTTGCATTTTCAGCACCAGAAACCCTCCAAGGAAACAGGAACCTATTAAGCTACCTGATTCTGTTCAGAACTCTCTGCCTTCAGATGTGAGATTTTGTTTTTCCTTCTTTTTGTATTTCATTTTTGTTGCTTGCATCCTAAGATTTTGTCTTTCGTTTTGCTGGCTTGTATTCCTATGTGTTTGCCACAGTTGCTAAAGAAATATCAGGACCCAAGTCACAGGCCACATAGGGATCTAGGCTTAGCTGAAAAACCGTTTACCGGGATGATGATATCTCTGATGGGTCGTCTTACTCGGACACATGTATGCACCACTGTCACTGTAGTTCCATTAATACCCTTTATAGATTGGATTTTGACATTCTGTTTTTGGCTACCAAGCATTATTGGAAAACAGCAATTGAAAAGCATGGAGGGAAAGTGGCAAACTCTATACTTGGTACTATATATTAGAGTTGGTTTTGTCATCCTTTTGTTCCCAGGAATTACCATAACATGGCTTGTTAAATTTTGCAGGGGCTACTTGTTTGGTAGCTTCACCTGCTGAGCGAGAACGTGGTGGCACATCCAAACTTGCAGAAGCCATGTTAGTGTTGTTTAAGTTTTTTGGCAACGTTATTCCTTTGTCTTAATCCTCATTTATGAGTGTGATAATATCTTGGTTTTGTTTGGTTACAAGTTATGAACATTGCAATTACAAAAATGATCACACAAATAAAATGTACATAAAATCTAGTGTTAGTGGCTAATGTGCCACATTAGTAGTAATACAATATAGAATTCCTAGTTGATTATGAAGGTGTTTCTCTGTAGGGAGAGAGGTATACCAGTGGTTAGGGAGGCTTGGTTGGTTGACAGCATTGAAAAGCAAGAACCACAGCCTTTGGAAGCTTATGATCTTGCCTCTGATCTTTCTGTGTATGGCAAGGGAATTCCCCAGGACAAACAAGATCCTGGGGAGGAGGCTATTGAATCACTCTCAGCAGAAGTAATTAATTTCCTCTTGCACACTTCATGCCTTTTTTATTAAAGTGAATTCATGAATAACACATTGAGCACACTTTTATTTGTGTTTGATTAAATTTGTTCCAAACAGCTCAAACTTTATGGGAAGAGAGGGGTCTACAAAGATACCAAGTTGCAGGAACAAGGTGGAAAGATATTTGAAAGAGATGGGATATTATACAACTGTGCCTTCTCCCTTTGCGACCAAGGACGAGGACTGAATGAGTACTATTACGAACACCAATTTCACTTCTAGTCCATATTGACATATATAGGATAAATTTACCTAATTTGTTGGTGTTAATTTGGGGCAGCTACTGTATCATGCAACTGATCGTTGTCCCAGAAAATCGTTTGCATATGTACTTTAAGAAAGGGAGAGTTGGCGATGATCCAAATGCAGAGGAGCGATTGGAAGAGTCGGACAATGTGGACAGTTCTCTGAAAGAGTTTGCGAGACTCTTCGAGGAAATAACAGGAAATGAGTTTGAACCTTGGGAAAGAGAGAAGAAGTTCCAGAAGAAGCCATTGAAGTTCTACCCCATAGACATGGTACAATGCATTTATTCTCTCTTAAATTATTTGCCCATGCCTCCTCTTTTAGCTAACACAGAACTCTGAAATTGAATAGGATGATGGAGTTGAAGTTAGACACGGAGCACTAGGTCTTCGGCAGCTGGGGATAGCAGTAACACACTGTAAACTTGAGCCAATGGTTGCAAATTTTATGAAAGTTTTGTGCAGCCAGGAGATTTACAAGTAACTATAATATCTGATCATTATGATGCATGGGATTATTACGCAGTTTCAAAATAACATACACTGTTTTCAGGTATGCATTGATGGAGATGGGTTACGACTCTCCGGATCTTCCAGTAGGAATGGTTACAAATGTTCATCTAAAAAGATGTATGTACATGGGCAACGTTTTTACTAGTTCTCTAATGTCGCTCAAGAAACAGTACTGACAATTGACCCTTGTCAGGTGAGGACGTTCTCTTAGAATTCATAGACAAGGTGAAATCATTGAAAGAAACTGGGCTTAAGGCTGAGGCTGTTTGGACTGATTTTAGCCAAAGATGGTTCACTCTGATGCATTCCACAAGGCCTTTCAATTTTAGAGATTATCATGAGATTGCAGACCATGTAAGCACAGTTAGTCACTAACTTGATTGGTTCAATTCGACCACTACCTCAAACGACCAATCTCTTATTTTCCTAGGCTGCGGCTGCCTTGGAGGGGGCGAGAGACATAACCCTCGCTTCTCACCTCATAGGAGACATGACTGGCTCAACCATCGATGACCCATTATCAGAGACATACAAGAAATTGGGTTGCTCAATTTCTCCCCTGGACAAAAGTTCAAATGATTATCAGATGATTGTGAAATATCTTGAAACTACTTATGAGCCGGTCAAAGTTGGTGACATAGTACGATTCTGACTTTTTGCTTTGTGTGTTTAATGTAACCATTCACATATCTTCTCGAGTGTTCACTTCCAATGAACTTCAGGATTACGGGGTGTCAGTGGAAAACATTTTTGCGGTGCAAACAGGTGGTTGCCCTTCTTATGAAGACATAGTTAAACTGCCAAATAAAGTTCTTTTATGGTGTGGTAAGATACGCAAGCATTTCCTTAAAATTGAATTTCCTTAAAATTGAAAGGGGAAAAGCAAAAAAGTCTTATTTGATTAGCTTGATTCTTCTCAATGACTGTACATATTTTATGATGCAAGGATCACGAAGCTCAAACCTTTTAAGGCACTTGCACAAGGGATTCTTGCCAGCAATATGCTCACTACCGGTTCCGGGTTATATGGTATTATAAATAAAAATAGTTATTCAAATGTAATGTTTGTGAGAATTCACTCATCCCTTGCTACGTACTTTTGGCAACAGTTTGGCAAAGCTATTGTCTGTTCCGATGCTGCAGCAGAGGCTGCAAGATATGGTTTTACTGCTGTGGACAGGCCAGAAGGGTTCTTGGTTTTGGCCATTGCTTCTCTAGGGAATGAGATTACCGAATTTAAAAGCCCACCCGAGGTATCCAAAATGGGCTTGTTATCGACTTTCACTAGGAGCATTTCTTAATTTGTTTTCTACGTTACCGACTCGGAACAATTATTTTGTTTTCAACACCATTGACACAGGATACTTCATCTTTGGAGGAAAAGAAGCTTGGAGTGAAGGGGCTTGGGAAGAAGAAAACAGATGAATCAGAACACTTTGTTTGGAAAGATGATATTAAAGTTCCTTGCGGTAAACTAGTTGCCTCAGATCATCAAGATAGCCCCCTGGAATATAACGAGTATGCTGTCTACGATCCTAAACAGGTATATTACCCATTTTGCTACAAGAGTGGACCAGATTATCAATCCTAGAACATTTTTTATTATTCTGAGATCCGTGGACTTTTTGCTTACCAGGCACGCATAAGCTACTTGGTGGGAGTGAAGTATGAAGAGAAAGGTGTGGAGATTGACACGGCTGAGTAACGGGACCAGAAAGGATGAAAGAAAAGCTTTTTTGTAATTCGCAAGTTCAAAACTACCATCTTGTCTTAAAGGTGTACCGGTGGTTTATCTAGTTAGTAAAAGTTCTTATCTATGTCATTTTGATGTATATTTACGTGTGACAAAATAGGCTGTATGTTGTGTCACATTTTGATGTAAGTCAATGACCAGTAGCTTAGGTTAAGAAAAATATTTTGTCCTACTCATGACGGCAATAGAGTGGAATTACATCTAGTATGTCGTTAAGTCTTAGTTGACTACTCTTCAGTCGGTATGAATGAGATCATGAGTAGAAGAAATGGTATAATTACGTCCTTTGTATAACTTGACTGCATAATCAATGACAATTATGATTATAAAAGGGATCTAATCTACAGCATTATGAGTCACAAAACCAACATGGATATTCTTGTAAGTTTGTACCTCTAAATAGCATTTGGCCACAGAGTAAACTTGTATGAAACATACCACGGAGAAATGCACCCAATTGACCTGACGCCCTGCATATTTAATGAGCATTTATAAGCCGCAAAATAACAGCAACCTATAACCAAAATAACAAGGCTGAACACTACACCTTAAAACGGGCATGCCAATTAATAATTGTTTAGCTTCGTCTGCCTGAATTTGCGAAGTCGTTAATATACCATTTCAGCATCCAATAAAGTGCGTGTTCTTCCTTTCTGTGCAAAAGACGGGGCAATTATCAAGTCAAGGATAAAACAGGCAGATGATGGCGGTTACCGAATATGCCTTTTCCCTAATATCCCTCATCTTTTACCAAATCACTTATTTTACTTTAAAAGGTCATTATGTTTTATATAGATGCAATAAAAACATTTTGGTGAAGGCATGCCTGCACTCCAGAATTTTAGTTAGCTAGTTATCACAATCAGAGAAACAAAGTTACCCAATTTAAGGGAGTCCAAGCAAAGAGTACTGAACAAACACAAATAACATATGGACATGCCTAATCATCATTAACGGGTCAAAGCTGTATTGATCTAACCAAAATTTACACTTGGGTGTTGCCTTGAGGCTTCATGTGGGACAGTACAACGCAAAAACAAATCTTGAATCGGTATTTTGCTTTCCACTATCTGTGCATTTCACAGTATTACAATAACAGAACAACAATTAACAGATGCCCTCTACCACTTGCAGGAGCAGTTCAACATCCATCAATGATACATGACAACAGGAGGAACCTTAAACCTGTCCTCAAGGAAGGGTATTGGCCTGTGTCCATCAACAAGGTCCCTATAAAACGCATACTCAGCCTCATAATCATGCAAATGAAGCTCAGCCTTCTGGTTAGTGTGGTAATGATGCTTGGCAGAGGTCGATTTCCCGAACCCATAAATGCTAACCCTATCACAAATACCCAAAGCCAGCATCACAGCCTGCATCCCAGAAGAGTAATGAAAAAGAGCCCCATCGTGAGCCTCACCCCACTTCTCCAAGCCCTTCCCACTCTCCTCCACGAACCTCTTCAACGAATAATACTTCACAATCCGCGCACACAACACATCAAACCTAGGATCAGTGACCAACAAAGGAGCCTTGTGAGAAGCATTGCACACAGTGTAATCCAAGAAATGCACGGCTTGGCAAATGTACATGACAATCGGAACATGGTCACCATAAGGGTGACAAAAACACCCTGCCCTTCTAGCACATAAATGCAGAATGTTACTGTTCATAAATGATATACTAGTTTTCTTCCCAACCTTGGTCTCAAAATGATCAACCCTAGCATTGTTCAACCTTATCACAGCCTCATGTGCATCAATTTCACTTCCATAATCCCTATTCAGCAAAATCCCACTGTTCCCAACAACAGCACAAGAAGAATACTTTCTTTTGTCATTGGTGACTACTTTGTTGAGCGAATCAATTGGAAGCTTAATTGACCGAGTCAACTCGGACATGATACCGGGTTGGAATCGTCGCTTCCTGAACCAATCGTGTAGAACCTTCCGGAAGTCGAGCCAGTACCGGTAGAAAAGGGGCGACCGGAGCGTCGCCGGGAGGTTGGAAGCGGTTCCGCCGCCGCGGTCGTGGTGAATGAATCTGCGCCAGGAGACGAATGTGCGGTGGCGCGCGTGGCTGCCGAAGTTTCCGTCAAGGAGGTTCTGGATCTCCTGCTTGAACTTCTCTTCGCCGATTTCAACGGCGGCGTGGTGGAGGAGCGTGTCGTTGAGCTGCAGCGGCGGAGGGTTGCGGATCCGGGCGCGGTACTCCAGCTCGATGGAGAGGATGCCGCGGCGGAGGACCGCGCGTGAGGTGAGCATAGCGGCGAAGACGAGGAGAAGGAGGAGCGCGAAGAGAGGCCGAACGGTGCGTTTCATCGGAAGACTACTCTTGACGGAGAAGTTAGGTTTCACAACTGCTAAATGTGGAAAAGAAAACGAACCAATGATTGGTTTGAGGGTTTCGATTTCAGATCCATCTTTTTCTTCTGTGACCTTATGCATGGATGAAAAAGAAGAAGAAGAAGAATGAAAGGTTGGATCTTTTGGGTTTTGTTAGAGTTGATGATAATGCATGGGGAATGTAATGTGGAAGTTGAAACTCTTTCTGGGTCAAAAAGTTATTGCATTCATCATTGCAGATTTGGGTATTGGAATAGAAAGTGGGAATGAAGCTGTGAAATTGAAGCCATTATGAAGAAGTGAAAAGGGTGAGAAATAGGAAGAAGAGCATGAAGAATATGTAGTTGTAGATGCTGAACATTGTGTGAGTGTGAAGGCATGTAACTAAAAAGAGTGAAGGAGGAAGAATCAAACCAAATCAAACCAAACAAAAACAAAAACCCTAATAAGAATCTAGATTATTAAAATGTGTGTGGTGTGTGGGGAAGGAAATGCATTAGTGTTTCTGGGTCATGTCTAGTGGGCACTATGGGAGAATGATAGTGTGCTTTGCAAGTGAGTTTTAATGGAGAAAAAGAGATGAGGGGTGGGTCCATGTGTTGTTACATTCATTGCTCATAGTCTCATAGATCTACCATTCTAGCAATGCATGGATACAACATTGTAGATACTTAGATAGATCAATCATCAATGTAAATGTTTATATGGTTTGATTTTGGATTTGGTTAATGTGGAATTTAGCCATAGATCTCTTCATCAATGTAAATATAATTGGTTCATTTATGAAAAGCTATGTGATTTGCAACTGTTCACATGTTGCCAAAAATGGGCATCTTTTTTTTCTTGGTAAACTCAACTCTCCATGGTGTCATAATTGAGTGATGTTCTGCCATTGGGTTAATTTTTGGCACCTCAAATGGGTAATGAAGAAAGAGAAAGCTTAACATTGGAGAAGAAAGCAAAGTGACAAATGAAGATCTACTTTCTATTTTCTCTTTCATTTAATAATTCTCTACTTAATTGAAAACTTCAACTCACCTTTTTAGTTAAGAATATAAGGAATAAAATTACTTTTCTTTTAAGTTACTATAATCTATTTATACATTAATTTACTGGGGCCATTTAGATTGTTTAAATAGGTTTAAAGTTAGCTTTCAAAAAGTAATGGTTTTAAAAAAGTTCAAAATCTAGGCATCAAATTGTTCTAATATTTTTCTCATTTTAATTTTAAAATATTAAAAAAAAACTTTTCAAATAAATATTACTTTTATGCTCTTCGATTATAATAAGCCTTCAGATATTGTTCAGTTAAAGTATATTTTATTTTGTTTTAAATTTAGTTTTACAATATTTTTTTTATAAATAAAATAAATTTAATTTTTTATTTTAATTTGTATAATTAATTATTTAATTTCGTCCTTGCATTGAGGTTGTTATTTGTTTTTTAAGTGTTAATAATGTATTCTTTAACACATTTAATTTTTTTTCCATTTTTAAATTTATTTCTAGAAGTATGAAAAGTGTTCTCTAAATAACACGTCGAATTATTAATACATTTTAACAAATAGAAATATTAAAACTTACACGATTTTAGGACCCTAAAGTGAATTGTATTTGGTTTTAGAAAATGAAATGAGTTAAACAATTTAGTTGGTATGTTTTAAAATTTGTTCATAATTATTTAATTCGCTTAACTAATTGAATTTATCTCAAAAAATAGCAATTTGTTCATATTTGCATAATTGACTTAACAAATTGACTTGACATAGCGAATTCAATTTATCTCAATAAATAGCAATTCGTATTCGTTTGTATTTGCATAATTTGACTTGACAAATTGAATTTGTTTTGACAAATAACTTACAGAACTTATTTTTTTTATAATAAATTTTGTTCATCGCAGTATAATTTTACTCAAATAAATTATTTTTAAAGAAAATATGTTTCTTATATTAATATTTATTATACATTTGCCAATCATTTATTGTACTAATAAAAAATATTATTCACAAGAAATAATTATTAATAATCAAATAAATACAGTTACAAAAAATTCAATTTATCATAAAATGGTTAGAAAACTAATTTATGAGTTAAGATGTAAATTAGTGGTTATTGATTGGTAGTTATATGGGTTATATCTTTATGCACATGTATAATATAAATATTAAGTTACAAAATCATCATTATGAAATATAATATTTAGTATATGGATAATCTAAAGCATGTACATTAAAATAATAAGAGGTTAATATCTGATGACAAAATTATACTTCATTCTATGAAATAAGTGTATAAGAAATTATTTTGATCTTAACGTTAGTTGTCAAATTAAATGAAATTTAAGGTTTTGATGTTTAACCACAACTTATAATAAATTAAGTGTTAGTTTTATATGGAAGTTATCAAATCTTAGATTTTACATTGTTGATTCTTTTTTTTCTTAGAATGTTTTTGATTTATGTATTGATTACATTATGTAAACTTTACATGTTTAACTTGATACTTTTATAAATGTTCTATTTTTGCTAATTTATTCAATGCATTTGCGTTTTGTTTAAGAGTTGTGGGAATTGTGTGTTGTTGACATCTAAGGAAATGATAGTATATCCAAGATAACATCATGCACAAACTTGGAAAGATGTTAGTTCATATGTTTTATATTGAAAGTTATAATTACAATGTTATTTTTTTTGGAAATATTAGGTATATATTTGATTTGACTTTTGTATAGTTTTTGTTTGGATAATTATATAAAGTATATGTACATAATATTTATCTTAATAAGAAGAGATTATTATTACGAAGTGAACTTTAAGCCTAACTCAACCCCATAAAACCGGCTCATAGGATTGAGGTTTGCACCCACTTATATACAATGAAAGACTCTAATCTCTAGTCGATGTGGGATCTCCAACACACCCCCCTCACGCC
>Ga0123342_1007934_pt1 | contig 13727 bp, 11 predicted proteins | sample Turbeawhitnodule_FD_89960 | JGI IMG/M metagenome (GOLD analysis project Ga0123342, IMG submission 89960) | Root nodule microbial communities of legume samples collected from Mexico - Turtle bean Mexico white nodule | ecosystem: Host-associated > Plants > Roots > Nodule | place: Mexico: Nepantla...
AATTTTTTTTTTTTTTTTTTTTTTTTTTTTTTTTTTTTTTTTTTTTTTTTTTTTTTTTTTTTTTTTTTCTTTTTTTTTTTTTTTTTTTTTTTTTTATCAATTTTGAAGGTATTTATAGACCCAGATTTTTTTTTGTTTAATTTGATAAAGAATGGCTACTAATTAAAGTTATGATTGGATGAATGTCCGGGAAATAGCACAAACACTTGATAAATTTTGAAAAAATTTACTGAAACTGCGACATGTAGCAGATTGGTCGGTGTGACTGTGATTTTCATGGGGGATAAAGTAGAATATAAAAAGATTTCCACTTTTATTGCGTGTATGTGTTTTTTTACTATTAAAAGGGTCTAAATGACCATATTTCATTTGAATTGAGAAGAAAAAGAATAAAAAAGGTAGAGAAAGAAAGAAGAAAAAAAAGAGAGACTCAACATGGAATTGTCTATTAAGAAAATATCAAACACAAAGTGAAAGAATAAAACACAAATACAGTTATCTTATTCATTTTTTAAAACAGGATGGACTTAAAAAAATGTGAATTATAAAAGGCAAGTAAAATGATTTTTTTTAAATCACAGAATAAATTCGTGTTAATATAGATTTTTTGAAAAGAAAATGTAAGAAAAAAATTATGGGATAAATTTAAATTCTCATTACTCATTAAATAATAATAAAATAAAATAAAAACATGGTCACCTAATTTTTTTTTTTAAATGGTACCTTTTTCTAACACCAAAACTTCTCTATCGAAGAACTAAGGGAAATGAAAACAAATTTTCATTCAATTCCAATTTTTAAATAATTTGTCACAAAAAAATCCACTTTTCTTTTTTATAAGTTTAATTGTTTTTTGCCTAAAGTTTATTTATTATTTTAATAAAACTCATGTTATGTTACATAAAAAATAACATCAAAAAGAAAAAAGAAAACAAAAAATAAAGAGACTAGACCAAATTTTTGCATAAAAAAAACAAAAAATAAAGAAACTTTCAAAAAATAGCTTAAGTAACTACATTCAGAGTTTAAATCAAAAAATAAAAAATAAAAATAAAAAGATAAACTAAAAAACATTCTTTAATTTGTAACTCCTATTAAGACAACAACGAGAAATGATTGAATCCAAAAATTCAATTAGATTGATCCTCGTTTGCATTCAATGACAGTAATAAAATCCTATGATATTGATGCACTCATTACTTTTTCTTGAGTTAGTCTGTTTTGGGTATCATCTTATTGACTTTCACTCCAGTTTTAGGAGGACATGTCTTCTAGATGTTTTGAATTGGTTCACTGTTTTCACTTAATTATTCTTTCTTATCCATCTTTTCAACTCAAAACTTAGAGACCAAATTGGTTTCTTCTAAGAAAATACCAAGTGAGGTAGATTCAACTATATACGTTGCCAAGATGGTTGGACATGACTCTTAGAGCTTATTGTTCATCCCCTGAAAGAGATTTAAAACATTTTTGCAAGACTAAATCTTGATAAATACATTTAGAAGTACATTTCTCTAATTTATTACTTGTTGCAAGATGGTTAAGGGAAGCAAAATGGAAGGATTTAACATGATGGTATGATAGTAGGAATGCTAGTAAGGATGCAAGGAGTTTAATTCTGGGTAGTTAGATGAAGTTGGAACTGGTATACTGTCAAATGGTATAATGGATGCATAAAAACCGTTTCTGGTTCATGGAAGAAGAACCATGTCAGGGCAGTGTATATCTTTAAGCTAGCATGTGGTATGGAGGTTCTAAGTCAGTCTTGAGATAAAAGCTTGGAATTGGAAGTAGTACGGTGGAGAAGAAGGAAGGGCAGAAGATTCCCAATTTGGATCAAAGCTGGTGGAATTCATGTTACCTTTCCAGCTGCTAAGGGCTACAAAGTAAAAGTTTGTGGACTTTTTTCCCACACTGGATTATTGCTTGTTGCAAGTTGCTTCTATGCTGAATTTTCTTATGTGGAGGCACGTTTTAGCGCAGTCTAGACATATCTTCCTTTTAAGCTTTTAAAGTTTAGAGGTGCAAAAGTGTTTACTGCAGCCACAATCATGTTTACTCCACATGGTTTTGCAGAATGTGGTATAATGGGTGTTGTTTTGTGGTAGTACTTTGGGAGCTCTTAGGCAATGGTCTCTTTAGATCTTTGTGTAGGTTCTTTGGGCTGGTAGAAGGGTTATTTTCTTTTAAAGAAACCAATACCCTTAGTTGGTTTGGGTTTCTTGGATCCTGTATACGGGTTGAGGTACCCCTGAAGTACCTTTTTTTATTATAATTTATTCTTTGCTGATAAAAAAAATGACTTGTTGCAAGATAAATAAAACTAATTTAAGACTTGCTGCATTAGTTGCAAATAAGATTAGAGGATCCTTTTAAAATACCAGGATTTTCATAAGGCAAGGAATCCTTTTTGTAGCAAATAATCTAATTCATGGACATCTTGCAAAGAGTGCATATCAACAAAAATATTATCCTGCAATCCTGAACCAACCCCTATATCTTCAACAAATTTCTTAAACTTTTGACCAATAAGAGATCCACCCTCCACATGGCCAACAATAACTTCAACAAGGTGATGAAAATCAATAACAGCTCCCTCAACGTCCACCACCCTTGCATTACGAGTAGGTACATAATATATTTGTACCTCTACTGCATAATTATGTTCCTCTATGACACCAACCACTTCTTTGCGAGAGACATCATTGGTTTCTTTGGTATTGACAATCACATGTTTATACTATACAACCAAAAATTTAGATAAAACAATAGACGTTTTGCATGTAAAGCAAATTGGAGGCAACTTCTCAAATTAAATATCTACAATAAAGCAAAACTAGACCTTTCCACCAAAATTTGATTAGGAAAAACAAATAACATATCAATATGAACCAAGACTCTAGCAAAAAATCCTTTAGATTTATCCATGGTGCAACCATCAAGAGAAAGATGAGTGCTACTTCCTCTCGTTATAGGAAAAAAATGTTTTTGGTTGCGAATATTCCATAGAAACATTGTGGATCTTGACCCAACATTGAGTTTTGGTGAGCTTCATGAAAGATGACACAAAGTCTTTAGTCCAAGCAAAGACTCTCAAGATACCCAAATTGAGATTCCAACACTGCTAGAAATCTTCTCATGTCTTCAAGGGAAGAAAAAACAAATTCATAAAACCCTTTTCAACGTTCCAAGATCCCAGATGAACACATCCCTATGACAAAGAGGTTTGTCACTTTTGGATAATACTATTCTTCCATGAAGGTGATTCTTTCAGTTTTCAAGACATGCAAGCATTTTCATCAATATGAAAGAATATCAAATCTCCCCTGATATAAGGAGAAGATAACTGTGAAAGAGGGATATCACAAGAATTGTTCAAGGCTTATGCAAAAGTCTTCTTTCGTGCTTGAGTCACAAAAGATGACTTGACTTGTGAAAAACATCCTTGGTTCTTGAGACTCCCCAAGAAATTTGAAAACTGAAAGAATTCGTTCTCATCCCACCAAAGGTCACTAACGCTTCAAACGTTCAACAAGTATAGCCAAAAGGAGGACAAAACCTAATCGTCAACTATTAAGAAGTGAACTTTAAGCCTAACTCAACCTCATAAAACCGGCTTATAAGGTGAGGTTTGCACCCACTTATATATTATGAAATGTCCTAATCTCTAATCGACGTGGGATCTCCAACACACACCCCCTCACGCCGAGGCTACCAACTCGTGAGTGAGACTATATATTATGGGTAGTCCGATAACGGTTCGATAACGGATGGTCTGATAAGCCCAACAAACTCTCGCTAGGATAAACTTGAAATAACTCTGATACCATATTAAGTGGACTTTAAGCCTAACCCAACCTCATAAAATCGGTTTATAAGGTGAGGTTTACATCCACTTATATACTATGAAATGTCCTAATCTCTAGTTGATGTCGGATCTCCAACACCAACCACCAATCATCCACCTCTAAAGAACAACGTAGGAGGACAAAAGTCACCAACCATAAAATACCCACTAAACTCTAGTCACTACACCTTCTCTCTGAAAAAACCCTAGGAGAGATTTTCTAAAATAACTCATCGTAGAATATGTGTGATAGAATAATCAAAATATTTCCTTGTAGGTTCTTCCATTATAATTATACAAAACTTAAATAGCAACAAATTATTATCGTTATCATTGTTTTGCTTTTTTTATTTAAATAAATTTTACATTTTAAATATATGATTAAATTATAATATATAATTAGATGGAAGTTTATTTGAAGTTATTTTTTATAATACATTTCTTATTTATTCTATTACAATTGAGAAATGTGGTTTACCTTTCATTTATATAACTTACGAAAAAATATTAACATTTGAAAATGTTTGTTCTGAACATTTTCAGTTTTAGTGTTTATGAAAACGGATTACATGAAAAAATACTCAGCTTTAATAATAAATGTTAACAAACTTATTGTAGTATATAATAATGTTCAATTGAATAATAACATAATGTTTTAACTTGGTTAATATATTCATCATTTACTCGTGATGTTTTTTTGACATTATGTGCTTAAGTTTTGATCACAATCCAACATTGGATAACTGTCTTTAGCTGAAAGAACAGAAGCTGATTGTTTTCATTGGCAATGAAAAAGAAGGAATTAGTCACATTTATATTACTTTTTAGACAATGAGTTTGAAAATTTGGGGAGTTGTTGGCAAATGGGGACAAGGAGTGGCTGATGTTTTGAAACTCATTCAATCATTTGTTTTATTTATGTGAATGAGATAACAAAGGAACCCAAATGAGTGGAGAGTGTTCCACGTGGTAAGCAAAGAAGTGACATGGAGAGAGGAGTGAGTGGATCACCCGAAACGAAGGAACCGTTCCATCCAAGTGGTTTTGCTGACACAACCTTCTATAGCCAATTATCTAACATCATGTTACAGGATAGTCCCTTCCTAGGATATGAGTGGTCAAAGATTTGCATATAGTTTGTTGGGGTTGTGAGGGGTTTAAGAACAAACACGAGGTTGGGTGGTTTTCAGGGGGTTTTTGTTGATCAGACAATATCCCAAGCCTTTAGGTCACTATTTATTGCCTTTCATGAAAACTTCTTTACACACAACTCAAAATAAGTGTTCACATTTTGGTGCTAACACAAAACAACACAACAAAAAGGTTTTTTCATTTATGGCTATTTTACTCTTGTTCATCACTTCTTCAATAGAGTCACTTTCATCATTTGCTTTCTTATTTTTCCTCCATAACAATTCTTTTTTTTTTTCTGGGTTCATTCTAGTTCCTTTCTTGTTGTTTGATTCATTTCATTCATGTGTATCCCTAGCTTCTCTGCTTTTTCTTTATATATTTTTCTTTTAATAGTATAATATTTATCTCTCTCTCCTTCTCTTTCATACATGCAAAGTGGCAATAAATTTGTTAAACCTGACGCATGCATGTTGTCTCCATAAAACGGTACAGGGGCCTTAATAAGATCTATTTGGTCAATACATTGAATTGATGATATGTGTTATTTCTTTTCGGAATATGCCCAGTGTTTCATTTGCTACTTGTTTGTGTTATTGTTAATTTTGTTCAATAAGAATATGTATGGGATTATTGTAATCCTCGTGCTGCAATATTGGCTTTTGTTTTTGTGTTTTAAAATTAATTGACAACATCCTTTTTTGTTGTTGTGTATTTAACTTTTTTTTTCTCTCTTTTTGAAGGGTATTTTATCTCCTTGATTTTCAAACTAGAAAAAAGTTATTTCAAGATGGGTTCAAGGGTGTTATTCTAATGTCCATTTAAGTGCAAGTGTTTCAATACCATCATGTAGAAGCTTTATTTCAAGAATCAAGTAACTTCTAGCGTCATTATCATATAATCCAATTCCAGAAAAGTTATTTTTATGCATGTCAGGTCCTATTGTTATTCCTTTAATTTTGGTATTGATATCTAGTGCTTCTTTAATTTTTTTATTGCCTAGTTTTTCTTAATGTCATCTATCATTACTTTGTAATTTTTTTTTCAGATTTTACCATGTAGAAAATTTCTTGCTTGTTTAGCTTTCTTAAGAAAACATATATACCAATTAGGCACAATAAGAAAAATGTTACTTTGCTTGCCTTTGCATGTGACTAGTTCTAATTGAATGAATTAAACCCTTATAACATTTTGCACTGGCAACTAGGTATAATGAAGACTGATCAATATACTAAACATTATAGCTGCTGACTGAAATTTGATTATGCTAACAGGTTCTGTTCTTGGTGTTTGCAAAACCAAAGGAAGACAATCACATTTTATCTGATGACTTTTCCTTATAGGAATGATTATTTAGAATGATGTTGCAGAAGAAGGTGAACTATGGTTTTAATGGCTACAAAGGGCCTGCAATTCCTAAAGCTTCAAGGTCAATTAGGGTAAGCAAACGAACTTTTCTCCCTTCTTTTCCCCATACTCCTTGTTGACTTGTATTATCAGTACTGTTTCAAAATCTTGATAATTCTAGTACATGGTTTAGGGGAGGGGCACAATCAGGAAGAAACCTGAAAATAACCAAATACAAGCTTTTGAAATATTGGCTAATGTAGCTGGCAACTTCTTGCAAGAGAGTGAGAATTCCGGTCTTGACAATGTAGCGCCTACAAAAGATCCTCAAACTTTCTCTAGTGCTAACATAAAGGATAAGCTTGAGGATGAAGGTGGATCATTTAAGAAGGACCTATTTGAGCATGGAAATTGCAGTGAAATTGTCTCTGCCTGTGTCCCTAGTAGGCAAGGGAAACATGAGAACCTTAGGTACATTTGAACAGTTATTTTTCTTGATAATTAATTTTTTTAGAATTCAATAACAATCGATCAACCAAATGTTTCTTATTACAAAGTGCAATAAAGCTTTTGTTGTTCATGATCTATCTTAATCACTTTGTAAAGTTGTGATGACTCATCAGTATTTTGTTCTATTAAAACTCTTACCAGAGTCATGGACAATTCATCTTTTCCTGGAAACCATCTTGAAGGCCAAGGCCAAAATATCCTTGAAAGGGAAGATGAAAGGGTTAAAAGAAGAAGAGTAAATGAGAAAAACACCCACAATAAAGGTTGCTTTGATGGGCTAATAGAACCAAGCTACAAAGTATCTAAAGATTGCAGCTCAGAAAATAATGTGGCAAAGTCGTCATTGGAAGGCCATAGGCATCTTGATTCCTTTCCCAACACTTCCACTGGTAGGAAATTAGTTAGAGATGATGATGAAAACTTAGTTAACTGCACCCAACTGAACTCCAGGTATAAGATATCTACCACACCACCAGATATGCCAAAATTGAAATATGCAAGTCCTCTTATGAGTGGTATGTAGCTTTACTTGCAGTTGCTTTCGAATTCATATTTTCACATCAGTTTTTAGTGTTCCCCTGAGTGTGAAAAAAGAAATCACTATTGATGCATATATTCACGATTGTTAGTCAATTTCCAAAATTTGCACATTTGTATAAAAATTAATAGTTCCATAAATTGTGTTGACATAGATGAGAACAATAGTAGGGACAATTCTGAACTTGAAAATTTACAAAGGATGTATCCATTTAAGAAGAGGAAGTTCTTCAACCAGACCTCATCATCCACTTCTGATAGGGGGTCTCAGTGTCAAGGCATGTTTGATTCTTCTGATACCACCAGGGTCAACGACACAAATCATGGTACAGGTGCTACAGTGCTTGGTTTGCCTACCTTTTACTTTTCCTTGTAATGTATGTTTCCTTTTAGCTTCCACACAACTTTGGTTAAATGGTCAAATTAATAACATGCAGCAATTGAAGAATCATCCTCTATAGTTGGTCAACAAGTGCATTCAGGGTCCAAGGGTTGTAATGGTAAGAAAATCAATGGTTACGAATTAACAATATCTAATCCTAATTCAGTTTGACATAACATCTTCTTATATAAGGTTTTAACGATTTTCATCTTTTACTTACAGTGAAGCTCAGCATAAAATCCTTTAAAGTTCCAGAACTTTTCATTAACATACCTGAAACTGCAACGATTGGTTCATTGAAGGTAAGCAATTATTGTATGTGTACTTCCATCATATATGACTAAAGCAATGAGGGATAACTATAAAAGAAACTGAGAAACATGAACAAATTTACGAGATAATCTGAGTCTTAAACCTAACACCAAACCACCTTTATAGTATGTTCTCATGCCTCCATACCAAATGAAAATAGATTTCAAGTGTATAAAGTAAGTATAATAACCATAGTAAGTCACCCATTGTACCTTTTCTCATGCTCCTTTGTCTACTTTTATGATTATGGTTAATTCTTCTTGTTGTTATTATTATTACTTTGTAGAGGACAGTAATGGAGGCTGTGACAAGTATACTCGGAGATGAACTACATGTAGGCATCCTTCTTCAGGGAAAGAAAGTACGAGATGATAGCAAAACTCTAATCCAAACAGGAATATCTCAAGATGACAAACGTCATAGATTAGGATTCATGTTGGAGCCAAGACATAGTTCAAACTCTCCATCTTCATGCAATGATAACCCTTGTTTTCTAAAAACTGGTTCGCAGCAAAAATTATCCAAGTAATTAACCTTTCTACCTTTCTTAGTCCTTTCATCCATGGAATTACTTTTGATGATCCTATTAGCAGTTACTAATTTTGACGATATTCAATAAACAGGCAATCAACATCTTTACTGTTACAACAAGGAACAGTGAACGTATCCCAAGAACGTTCTATGATAAAAGTTGAAAGATGTGTGGAGGGTGATCTTAATGTGGTCTCCTCTCCAACAGATACTTATGCTAACAATAACATGTCAAAATGTCGCACTCTGGTGGCAGTTCCGGCCATTAACATGGAGGCATTAGCTGTGGTTCCATTTCGTCGCAAATCTGGGAATCCTGACTTTGCACAACGCCGAATTAGAAGGCCATTCTCGGTTCTAGAAGTAGAAGCATTGGTTCAGGCTGTTGAAAAACTTGGAACTGGAAGGTTTGTTGATGAAAATTTAGTCTTCTATGCTTTTGGTTAATGAGTACGTAGCTATACCCTTTCTGGTGTATTGAATATTGCTTGTGGGTTGTAGGTGGCGTGATGTCAAACAACGTGCTTTTGACCATGCAAAACATCGAACTTACGTTGATTTGAAGGTTAGCAATTCATGTGACGCGTTATGCATTGTTTGGAGGAAATCTCCTGTAATATGCCGAAAGATCATAACTTGTATGATATAGTCCAAATCATAATGTTTTTCTTAGTTTCTTTTTAAATAGTTTTTTTGGTTAAACTTTTAAAAGAAGATAAAAAATAAAGGGTAAGATAAATTAATCTTTTTTACCTTAAAATCAACTTATACACTTAACTTTTTATAAAATTTCTTCTTATTTTAACTTTTCCAGAAGCTAAGGTGTATGTAATTTGATTCTATCTTATGGAAAATCAATGTATTTTATCTTTTTTATTTCTTTTCTTGTAAGTGCTGGTAAATTTTTTTCTTAAAAAGGACTATATTAGCAAAGATATGCAATTTCTCCTTCTTATTATTGCTTTCGTAAAAGCTAGGATGTTTTCTACCAAAATAGTTAAGAGACAGCATTTGATATTGGATAGTTGGTGTTTTCATTGTGAATTATCTCCTCCAGTACTTTTCAAGTTTGCTGATATTTTCGGAAAATTGTTGTAAGAAAAATTCTTGAAGTGCTAGGATTATTCATCCACACACAAAATATGCAATATTTGCACTATGGTAACAGTTGAGTGACTATGAGAATGTTGTAGGATAAGTGGAAGACATTAGTGCACACTGCTAGAATCTCACCTCAACAAAGAAGGGGAGAACCTGTTCCTCAGGAGCTTTTGGATAGGGTCTTAGCTGCTCATGCCTATTGGTCTCAACAACAATGCAAGCATCAACTCAAACCATTATGAGACATTTCAAATATTGAAGGATGCAGAAGAACAGGGTATTGCTGCAGAAGTACATTTTCCAAGTAGTTTAGTTATGATAAAAAGTTGATAGTATGAACAAGTTTCCAAAATATACTCAGATACATGTGATTCCACAATTTATCCCTCCTAAGCCTGATATTAGTTTGGTTATTTTTCTACATGATTGTTTGCCCCAAAGGGGATATGGTGTCACTCATATAATCTCTTGTGGCTAGTTTGTTGGTATGCTAATGCAAACCAGAACAATGAATGTATAGAAGTTAAATGCTGCTAGAATATTTGCCAATGTTACCTCGTTATTTTCATCTTTGCAATCCATTACAATGACATAAAGGAATGCAAATTATGAGATACAAATGATTTTTTCCTCATGCAAAGCTAGCTTCAAGTACAAATATCGTTACATGATATAGATTCCTTTGGCCAAATACGATGATACAATTCATTGATGATATAAAGGGTAATTCACGGTATCAATAATTCACACAACTTACGAAGTGGTGAAACATGCAACTATAACATGTTAGAGAGTGTCTTCTTCATGCAACTAGAATTGTCGCTAGCATTTTTTACATGCAACCATTTGAAAAACTTGGAGTACGAGTCACATTAATATTGTTCAGGACGATAGTCATATGGTAGTCTTAGATTGTCGATTCATTTTTCCTCTTACATTGTTTTAAGATGGTAGTTTTACCTTGAAACTTATCTCATTCAATTTTCTAGGATTTAGATAGTTTATTTTATCAGGAAAAAATTAATTAAATTAAATAGAGTATTTTGTCATACTGCGAATACTGTGTGATGCAATAAGTGACTTGGGACAGTTAATCACAACTCTTTGCCAAGACATTTTGTCTAATTCTATACCTACTGTTTCAGCCAAGAAGGTAATAAACTATAGAAAGATGTGTTAGTCTCTGTCATTTGAAGTAGTGTTTAACTAAGAAAAATGTTTAACTAAGAAAAATGGATGCGAGGAAATTTAATCCCTGGCTTAGGTCCAATATTGAGCTTCAATGAAAAACAATGTCTCAAAGGTATGTTTCTCATATTCTGACTAGATCAGTGCCCAATTATATGTATCAATCTAGAATCTAAATGATTTTATGGTAACTACCTGCATTTATATGATCACCTACTGTGGCACATATGATCAGGCCAGTTTTTTTACCATATATGCATAAAGGTGGAATATTTTTTTTTTTAAATTCTATGTTTTATATGATAATTACAACATAGGATGTGTTCGTTAGTTGTTAATTCTTGAGCTTGGTACAAATGTTGTAATTTTATGGATTGTAATTTTCTTGTTCTTTTATAAGGATTTTTTTGTACAAAACCTTGTATATGGGTTGAGGTACCCATGTACTATTTTATTTATATGTTATGTTTGCTAATTACGAAAAATATTTGTGTCTTTATATTATTTGACCATGTGGGTGATGGAAAATTCAACACAATAACAATAATATCTCAACAAGAGCAATAAGCAGCGGATAATAATTTCCCCAACTTGCAAGAATTTGTGAGGAGCAATAACAAATAATGGCAACAACACAAAACAAACTTCAGGAAGACACATAAATTTTAACGTGGAAAACCTTCTCAATGTGAGAAGTAAAAACCACGGGCACAAGCCAGTCAATCAAACTCCACTATGATCAAAGTTTGTGCTTAATAACCAGCCAAATAGTAATACAACAGAGATGAAACAGAGAACAAGAAACTTGAAAAAAAATTCACAAACTACAGTTACCGTACGCGACCTATATGTAAATGTTTCGGTGACTTTTGAACAATCCGAATGGTCCAACTTGAAGAACCACGAGGTATGAACCTCTTGACAAAATTTCAGTTCGATCGATGGTGGACGAAACAGCAGCAGCAATACGAAAGTTTTCGTCCTCAATAGAAACGCTGAGAACGCTGATGTAATGTGAGATGAATTTCTCTCTGCTCAAACAACTTCTGCAAGATACGAGAACGGTCAGATTGAAGTCACACAAAGTATGAACCTGTTGAAAAAATTTCAGTCCGATCCAACGGTGAACAAAGAGTCCGTGGCGGTCGGAAGTTGATGAGCGAAACTTTCTCTCTCTTTAATCTTTTCTCTCTCTTTTTTTTCTCACTGTCTGTATCTGCTGATGGCTGTCTCTCTGTTCGAAAAATCCTAAAGTTTAATATTGGACTGGCCTCTAGATAGGAAGTGAGTCCAACCCAACAATAGGTGTTGTTAGGTGTTGTTATTTTAGGGTGAGTACGTTTCAAATGTTGAAGTACAAGTTTTTATTATGGGTGTAAAGGGTCTTATACATGAGTTGGGTTGTTGGTAGGGGGTAGGGGGTGTTATTTCCCTCTTTATTTCGGCTGGTATTGCAGCTTTTTGTAGGGCTTATTGGTTGTTATGGTGGAAGGAAGAGCTCTGGATGATTGGTGTAATGAATACTGATGTTGTTGTGAAAGCTGGGGAAAACAAAGATGATACATTGCAACAAGTCATCCCATGTTTGATGAGCATTCGTGTATTTCCGAAAACCCACCTTAGGACATGCACGAAGTATGAAGCTAGATGGAACCTTTTTATGAAAGATCTGGGTTATGTCAATTGTGGCAGCGTAATTCAAACTCCACGAAGCTAGTTATGGTACCCTGTCTTTTTGGTTGATTTTTATGTACTGGGAGATGTAACTTTGGAGGTATTCCTTTTAGTAGGGAAGGAGCACTTGTGCTACCCATGTAATTGTTTTCACCTTTATCCTAGTGTTGGATTATATGGGAGGGGGAGGGCTTTGTTTGAAATTTCTTTTATAAGGGTTGGAGCAAGAGTTGGAACACCCCTTACATGCTGTTTATCTTTATTTTATTATTTTTTTGTGAAGTAAAAAAATGGAATATTTGAGTTATGCTCTAAACGGTTTATACAAAATATGAGTGGCTAGTCGCCTTCATTTTCAATATATTATGTCCAATCTTAACCTAACCTATATTATGTTAGCATTAAACTCAAAGCCTTTGTCAGTTTTATTTTAAAATTTGAATAGTCAATAATTATTATCTTTAATTTTAGTTATGAATGTCATTTATATTATGATTTTAAATGTAATTTATAGTATGGGTTTTATGAGAGAAGATAGAAATTCGAAAAGTCTATTGTAAGACTATTTTGAAAGACTGTATTCTCATATCAAAATTAGCAGTGAAATAAAAGTTATATTATATGTTCACATATTACATTCTAAAAATGGTATTTCTAATGCCACCTAACTTCCAATGCAGATTGGTGGCTTTATAAAATACATAGTTTAAACAAACCCATTATATACATGTCATCTGCCCAACAACACTACTTCAAACAATATTCCAATTCCTGCATCATTGATTAACATTGTTTGATTAAAATTATACAAAAAACATGGTTGAGGTTAGACGATTGGATCATGCATAATACATCCTTCATCAACATAATTGAACCACCACAACATAATTGAACCACCACAAGTCTATGAATGAACGATATTATTTTGTAGCTAACTCGGCATCTTCCACATCCTTAGACTGTGTTTGACGACATTAAGTCTGGGAAAAATTGCTGAAATACAAGGATAAACTGCTTCAGACACTATCATTTCTTTTAGATTCTTGTTCTTACAACAAGGACCAAGAACACTTGAAACGGGTTAATCAAGACTAATCCTTCAATCTTGGGCTGAATACTGTCTTGGGCCGGGTACTTCTCTCCTTGATGGTGCTTCTCGGCTTCTCC
>Ga0123342_1007935_pt1 | contig 13724 bp, 4 predicted proteins | sample Turbeawhitnodule_FD_89960 | JGI IMG/M metagenome (GOLD analysis project Ga0123342, IMG submission 89960) | Root nodule microbial communities of legume samples collected from Mexico - Turtle bean Mexico white nodule | ecosystem: Host-associated > Plants > Roots > Nodule | place: Mexico: Nepantla...
AGAAAAACCACCCCCCCCCCCCCCCCCCCCCCCCCCCCCCCCCTTGTTGTAGCCATCAAACCTAACAATATCTTCTATAAAGCTTTATAATTCTCAATTCTCTCTGCTCTTAGACTGAGTTGTGGTGGCTAGATATGTTGGGATGGTCCTCCACCAAACCTTCCCTCTTGAAAAGGATATGTCCTCAGATCCAGATTATAGCTCATGTCTGCCACCACCTTTATGTTCGTGTTTTAATTTGTCCTCTAGAGTTAAAGATTAACATGTGGAAAATCAAATAGTAAAATGAATTAAATATGTATAACAAAAGTAAGAAGAACATTTTGGATCCAAGGAGTATGTATGTTGTCATTTTTATTTACTTGTTTTTGTACCTTATGAATTTTCCTATTTGAGTGATCTTCTTGTTTTATTCTAAAGGAGTTTATTCCTACGTATGATTCATCTCCAAACAAATGTTTTTCTAGAATCAACTCCTCATAAAAAAAAATTTCTGCATAAATATCTAGTTTAGCTTTAGACAGAAGATTTTCTTCAAGTAATTTTTCACAAAAGTGTTCTAAGGAAGAAAATTATGGTTCAGGTATAGACAAAGAATTTTGTGTTAGGTCTTATTCTTCTTCAAATTCTAAAACTTAGATTTGAAAATTTCTTCTTCATTGGAAGAAGATTGAGTATCAATTAAACTTTTATCATCATGATCTGTTAAAGATAATTTTACATTGGAAGAACATCCAAGAATTTGGTGTTCCTAACCATGATCATAAGAATTGAAAGGATGATAATGTGTAGAATCCGATGCAGCATACAAAATTTGACTTTTTTCTTGGGTTAAAGAGAGTTTGGGTGTAGAGAAGGTCTTAAAAGATTAGATTATCTTTGAATTAGACCTCTCCGTATATGTTTTCTTATAAGTTTTAGAAGTTTTAAGAAACTAAGCAACATGTTTTTCAAATGAGAGATTTCACTTTTGCTTCTTGTAAATCCCTTTTAAGTTCTTTCCTTTTTATAAGGATGAGATTTAAACTCACTTCTCAATATTTTTAAACTTTATTTGGTCACTTTTAAATCTAAAGTGTATAAAGTAAAAAAAATTGTTGAATAAAAATATCCTATTTTTCCTTTTTAATGATATTGTCTTAATATAAGAATATTTATATATAGTTTTATGAGTAACATATATCATTTAAGAAACCCAACATATACGAACATTTTTGTCATCCTTTTACAAAATTATATCAACAAATTTAGGATGTCTCATTGTTATGATATTGAATCTCAATTTTTTTTTTTAGAAAAATGACTTCTTATAGTAAAATAATAATTTATATTATGATTTTTAAGGAACCTGTTTTTTCATAAAAAGTGGATAGTAAAGAGAGAGAAATCACTTTTAATTAATAAATTGTTTTTAGTATTACTTTTTTAACCTAACAAAGTAAGACATGTTATGGCTTAATTCGATGCTAATGTAGTCTGTTTTTCTTCTTAACAGATAAAGTTTCGAGTGAATTGATTATATGTATCGAGGTCTCTGAACTTTTATCTAAGGCATATAGAAATGTTAGAGAGAAAAAGGGAGATAAGAAATATATTATTTACTCTTATTAGAAAGTGATATGCACTCAAATTAACTAAAATGAAGGATATGTGTCAAAGTTTGTTCGTAATTCATATAAAGTATATATCAAAATCTAATTTACTTTTGAAATTATTAATTAATTACACATTTTATGAAATATAAATATTAAATTTTATTCAAAAAATCACTTGTAACAAATATATAGTAATTTGAAATTATTTTAAATTTAAAAATGATTTTGAAAAAAATAATTTTAAAATGAAGTTTAAACTAATTTATATATATCCAAACCATTTTTTAAATATAAATATAAATTTGAATTTAAAATTTAATATAATTATTCATATTTGAATCTATAAAAAAATAAAATTAATTAATCTTCTTTAAATGTGAATTTAGTTCCAATTTAATTATTTAGATTTATATTGACTTTGGATTGTATTTTTAAAATTGTCCATCCCTATCATGAAAGTGAGATGTGGGAGAAAGGCCCATTGTATGAGATGGGATATTTTGAATGAGAAATGATACACACTAGTGATGGACCCATATTTCTTATTGGAATCTCACTCCAAAAATTTGCTCTTAAAAGCAATAAACAATTGGAGAATATTTGGAGGCCCCTACTCAATTTAGCTTACATGCAATCTAATAATTCCAATAAGTGTGTTTTGAATTAGCATTGATAAATTTAATTTTGAATTAATTTGATTGTGAAAGGATATGATTTATATCTGAATTTTTATAACAAAATTAAGTTAAAATTCAGCATAATATTTTGTTTTGTCTATCACAAAAGATACTATAATTGTTTCAACCTATAATAAATTATGCAATATCAGTTACTTAATGAGGAGTAATATAGAGTGACAAGTTCAATCAACAGTAATTTGCATTCTATGTAACTAAAAAAAGGAATAATCTAAGTCATCTCTCAAATGAGTTTCAAAGTTTTAAGAAAGTAAATGAAAATTTGTTAGCAAAGAAACTTTATGAAACTAATGAAAATTATCCAAAATTATGGTGGGTTTAATCTTGAGACTAATGGGAGAGTTTGAGTTTTATATTAGGTAGAAATTTTGTTGTTGAGAATAACATATAAATAAATAAAATAAATAACCTATTTTCTTAAAATTTTAGGATAAGATTAATATCAAATTATCCATTGATGAAAATTTTCCTAGTGTTTGTATTCTTTCAATTTCTCAACCATTTATCCCAAAGCACTAAACAAAATTGAAATAAATCAATGTTTGACTTAACCACATAATTTTATTTAAATATTTTATATTAATTTTATAAACCTCGATACCATCTTAGATTTAAATGCTTTATACAAAAATTATTCTAAAGCTAATTTTTTTAAAAATTAAATGGTGCTTAACTTAATTTTCAAACCTTACCCATATTAATATTTAAAATACTTTTTCTGTTAATTTATTTTATTCAAAGCATACCGTTTCTTAAATAATAATATTTATACAAGTAATATTACGTCATTTATAATTCTATGATATTTTTTTGTTAAACAACTATATATAATTTTAAACAAAATTCTAAATATTTCTTAACGTGAAGGTTTAGTCGTTTTTTTTTTTTAATTTCTAATGTACTACGTAGCTTTTAACATTCGGGTTAAGGTGATAATTCTACACATGTTATTAAATAGTTTAATTCGAATAAATTATGAAATACATTAAAAAAATAAAATTATAAAAAGTCACTTTTAAATAAATTAGAATAAATATATTATTGTATATTAAAATCGTTAAAGAAATAAAGTTAAGAATGAGATTAAAATTGTCAACTTTTAAACTTGTAGATCAAAATAGAACAATTAAAAATGAGATTAAAAACACTCCATTTTTTAAAACATGTAAGTCACAACTAAATCATTAAAATTGTAAGGACCCAAATCATACTTGTACTAGAGATAAATTGCACATCTAATTTTTTTTCATTGGTGTTAGAATGAAAAAGTTATTCCCAAAACAATGCAATTATTGATCTCTCTTGGGCCCAATAGCCACCTCCTAAGGTCAACAACACCTATCAAATTGTTTCATTGAATTGTTTCAATTTGCATTTCTGTTAACTATTTCTTTATATATTCCTCATCAATTTCTCTATCTATCTTCCATTTATTTCGAAAAAGAACTTCTCAAAATGTAAAATATATTTCAGAAAGTTCAATTGGAAGTTGTTTCTTCATGCATCACCCTGCTTTTGAGTGATACTTCCGTAATTTATTTTTTATCATCTAATTTTATTTTTATTCTAAATTAGGTAATTTGAAATAAGAAAACATATTCTAAATCAACTTGTCCGAAATTTATCGTAAAGAGTTGTTTTTTTAATAGCCCAATATGAAATTACCAACTTATAATCATACATTATACTATCCAGAACGTAATTTTATTTTTCAAAAAACTTCATCTGAAAAATAATATGAAAAAACAAAACACTGTGATTTTTTTAAACTATAAGGTGTCACAAGAAAGTTAAATAAGTTTGAATTGGAAACTGTGATTTCATGGAATGTGTCCTAATATAAATCACCGTCTTAATATAACTCTCACAGTAGTAAATGTAGTTGTATATCCTCAAATACTAAACATTTTATCAATACATTTTGGTATTATGGATATCAACATTTGATTATACTGAGTCTCTTACATAAATAACACATAAATAGTAGATTATGATAACCAATCTTTCATCTAAGTGTTATATCTCTTATTTCAATTTATAAGTGCATAATTATTCATTTTTCTCAATTTTATTATGTTAGATGTATGTAAATACTTAACGATTCTAATCAATTTTTGCTTAAGTGAAACCTCATTGTTTGATCGAAAATCGGTTTGAATTCATTTTCTTTATACTGGGTTATTTCTGCTTGGGCAAAAATAAACCAAAGACAGACCTCTCCTTTCTAGGCTTTTTTCACTTGAGTGAAAAATCCCTCGCTTGAGCGGAAATGCACCACCTTGCATTTCACTTAAGCGAGAGCCTTGTTACTTGAGCAAAAAGTTAACCACTTTGAGTCACATTAAGACCGCTTGACTTTTGCTTGAGTGAGAAGACCTTGTTTGAGAGAAAATACTTAGGAAAAAAACCTTCTCATTGGAGGAAACCTCCTTTTTTGTGCCAACATGCAAGTTTCCCATCCCCAAGTCATTCTCAAACAACCAAACATTAACTTGAGCACAAAAGGCAGTGCAAAAAATAATATTTATAATAGAGTATTTTACAATCATAATAATAAATGTATACAACACATTATAATTATTATCTTTGGATGATAACCCCTCAATCTAGATTATGTTAGTTTCTTTTCTCAAACAAAAATGTTGTGAGCAAACCTTAACTCTCTTTTGTCTCAAAATCCTAGACATCATTACCCCGATATACTAAATCCAATTAGAAAAGTCCTCAGAATCCAAAAACATTTCCAATAGAAACTATTTTAGGAATTTCAAACCAAGACTTACTCGTTCCCAAATTTGATCGTGTAGAGTTCTTTCTTTCTTCGTCAACTTCTTGTTTCTTCCTTTGAATCTAAAAATTGACAGAGTTTCAATCTATTTTTCTTAGAGAGAGAGTATAGAAAGAATAATGGTAAAGAGATAAAAGATTTTATGAACATGAACTACCAAGTTCTTCTATTTATAGATTTAAGAAAGCCATTGAATAATAATATAATATCTTATATTATATTTTTCATATGTTACAAGATGATGGTGAATTGGTTTACAAAATTGATCTTTTGTTATTAAAAAAATTGCTTGTTAAAAAATTTAATAAAGAGGGTAAAAATAAGCAATGACAATGGTTACGATGCATGAAGGAAAATCAAGATCATATAAAAAAAGAAGATGAAAAGAGATATTCACACATATTTTTATACTAGATTAATTTACAAGAATCTACAACCAATTTAATCTAACCTTAATTGGGTTTTCCATTATATTCTTGAATTATTCAATTGTAAGAGCACCTATGTAACCAAAACTAGAATTACATAATATTTCTTGAAACATCCTTTAAGAATAATTTGAAGGTATTGAAAACACTCAATCACCTACAAGCACACCACATGCTATGTATAACTGAAAGTGCAGTTGGCTTCAGGGCTTCAGGAAGGGTGGTTGAATGGAGCATGAACTCAAATAAATAATTATAATCAAAACAGTGTTAGCATTTAATAGAGTAAGAGTAGAGAGAAGTAGACACAAATTTATACTGGTCCACCCCATAACTAGGGATACGTCTAGTCCCCTTAAGCAACCCGCTTAAGGGCCTTTACTAACACAAATATTCTTCACCTCTCCAAGTTACAAGTATTTTATACCTCTCCAGGTAACAAGTATTTTTCACCTCTCTAGGTAATAAGTATTCTACACCTCTTCAGGTAACCGGTCTTAATCTCCCCTGAGAATAAGATCTCTCAACAAGTGAGAAACATTCTCAATTAGAGAGAAACAATGGAAATGCACAGGATTATCTTCACACAATAAAGGATTTACAATATATGGCTCACTTCTCAAAATATGAATGTTCTAAGTGGCATATATGAATGTTCTAAGTGGCATATATGAAATACACTAATGTAATCCTAGCTTACATCTTCATTTGTAGATCTTCTTCTTCATTGTTTTTTATTTGAATTTCTTCAACGAAAGATGATTGCTAGCAGAAGGTTGAAGAATTGTAGAATTTTAAAAGAGATGAAAATTATGACGGAGAATCTAAGTGAGGTTAGGCCAAAACTTAGTTTCTAGAGTGAGGTTGGACCAACACTATTAGGAATCTAGAAAATTGTCTAGCAAGAAAACAACTCTAGAAAGAACTTTGAACAAGTATAAGTGTCTCAAAATTTGGATATCATTTCATTACTCAAATCAAAGTTAAAAATCATGTACAAGAGACTCCTATTTATAGATCATCTTAGGAAAGTATTGTTAGTTCCTGGGTCTAATAATTTGTTTGCCAATGTATATAAGTGCACTTTCTGTGTTAATAGTATTGTCTTTTTAGGTTTCATAGTAAATCAAAATGGAGCCCATGTTGACCTCGAGAAAATAGAAGTCATCCAAGAATGGTCAAAACCATATAATGTGGGAGAAGTTAGGAGTTTTATCTAGAAATATTCTGATTTCGATTTCCAGAACACATTTTTTGAATTCCATAAATTTTTATCCAGAATGCATTTTTATTTTTGTATTCTGGATTTTTTTTATCCAAAATGTATTTTTTATTTTTGAATTTTATTTATTATTTTTTATTTTTAAATTCTGAATAAGGGTAATTTTGAAAATTTTAAAAAAATGATAGGTACAAGTTAAAATTGATATGGTGTAGGAAGAAATTGCCCTATTGGAATGGAACATCACTTCTACATATCATATTGTGGCCCAATTCTCTCACGGCGGTGAGGTTCTAATGATAGGCAAATGCTCCCTGCACCCAACACTTTCGAACCTGCACCCAACATAATTTTGAAAATTTCGAAAATACCCTTTATTTCGAAAATAAAAATCCAGAATTGAAAATAATGTATTTCAGAAAAATAAACCCAGAATAGATTTTTGTGTTTTGGATATAAAAATCTAGAAAAAAAATCAAAATCCCATTCCGGAAAAAATTATCCGGAAGAGATTATTGTGTTATGGAAAAGAAGGTCCGAAATGTAATTTTATAAGTACCCCATTTTTTAAAGGGTATTTTCGGTTTTTCCCCTGTGATTGGGTGCAGTGATATGGTGCAAGAAGCAATTGCCCTAATGATACCCATATTATTCTACCTTATAGGCCCGTTAGATGTAATATAGTTTTTGTACAGTTTGGGTTTATTTGTTGGGCTGGACTAAATTTTTTTCTTATAACAACCTCGCTCAACCATTGCCATCCGTAGAACGAATAATTTAAGCAAAGATGCAAATATTTAGCTCTAAAAGGTTATTTTAACACAGAACAACAATAAGTATTTTGACTATTGAAGTAATTTTACTGTAGTGAATTTAATTTTTCAATAAATACATTATTTATTTACTATAAATATAAATATTGATGTAATTTATTTAAAAAATGAAGAGAATATTTTTATTGAAAATGGATCAGATGAATCAAGTTAGAATTGGTTTAGAGTTAAAACTGCGATAATTAGTAACCCAATTAAGATTGGTTAAACAATGGTTATAAAATCCTTAGTGATGGAGAACCAATTCTTCATTTGATAAGCAGACGACAAAACCAATTCTTCAATTGATCGGCAAATAATATTTATAGGATGATCTACCAGTCGGGCCAGACAAATCAGTAATATTCAGTATTGGAGGTCGCTAGATCATCAGAGTGAATACACTAAAATAAAAAAATAAAAAATAAAAATAAGGTAATTCTATTTAAATTATGATATACATTAAATATTGTTTATCAATAATAAAGTCTATTATAAACTCTATAAATAAACATGTTATATAATAATAAAATATGTCTTATTAATATAAGAATCACATTCAAATATTAAATACTTACTTTAGTATCCGAGAATTTTTTGAAGATATATTTTTATCGAAAATTGAAGAACAAACAGGAAAGAGAGAAAAACACGACACTAGTTTCATGAAAGTGAAGAAGAAAAGAAAAAGTAGAGAAACTGCTAGATGAAACAAGAATTGGGAATAAACATGTTGTGTACTAATAATAGTAGTGCTGAAATGTACACAGTGTTTCTAATACAATGAATCTTTCTTTTTTATTGGATGACATTGATATATTTGTTAAAACTACGTATTTCAATTTATAAAACTACGTTTAATCCAAAAATGCATTATGTACTATATAATTTAAAATATTACACAATCTAAAAATTAATTTTACAATCCAAGCATGAGTATTTTAGATATTTCCAACGTTTCCATGGAGTACAAAAAGAAACGCAAGAGTATTTTAGATATTTCCATCATTTCCATAGAGTGCAAAAAGAAACAATGTGGGTGCATAAAGTAATTGTCTAAAAGAGATTATAAAGTAGTGGTTCTTAGACTTTTAGCCCTATCATCCTCCAAAACCAAACATGGTTATGAGTCACTAACCATGTTATAGCTCTCCTATCAAAGACTACATATGGTTGCTAAAAGTTATTATAGTTATTTAATGTTGATTGTGTTGACCAGGGTTTAGCCCTTTAAGACTGCATATATAATCATTATTCAACACTTGTTCCATCACTTGGCCTGCAAAATCAAATAACACAACTCATTCCACCAACATGGTACTCTCCCAGACACTATTCAGATACAACTACAAGCCTTTGACATGTCCAAAATTTAATGCCACAGTGTATTTGGTTGGACAGAGAACTCATCCCCGAACTAGTTATAAAACAGTTATTGTTGCTGCTCCTTTGTTCATAAGCAATGGATCCAATCCTCCTCACACCACAAACTTTGCACCCTGCAAAGCAATAGCACCTGAAAAAGATGCAAACATTGTTAGCAACTCCACTAAGGATGAGCTTTCTGATGGAGCTTCCAAGGGGAAGAGCTTCTGGGGTGCTGTTGGTTTGATCATTGGTACTGCTGTGGGGCCTGGAATGCTGGGTTTGCCTGCTTTGACCATTAAATCTGGCCCACTTCCTTCAACAATCATAATTCTTGCCTCCTGGCTCTATGTCATTTCCTCAATCATGATTGTTGCTGAACTTTGCTTTGATTTCATGGAGGAAGATGGGGTTGAAGAGGTGAGCTTCACAAGCCTTGCAACAAAGACATTGGGAAGTGGTTTTGGTGCCTTTGTTGCTGTGGTTTACTCCAGCTTGTGTTTCTCCTTGCTGGTGGCATGTGTTGCTGGTATTGGATCCCTTTTCTCTTCATGGTTTTCAGAAGTTAATGTTTTGGTTGCTCATGCCTTGTTTCCTCTTCTTGTTGGAACATTGATTGCCTTTTTCCCATTTAAGACCATTGATGTTGCTAACCGGCTTTTGTGCTTCCTTATGCTTTTCTCTATAACGGGACTTGTTGCTATTGGAATATTTGTGGCAAGAGCCAACATAATGAACTCATTTGCTTTAGCCTCATGGAATCTTTCATCAATACTTCCTATTATACCTGTGGCTGTACTCACATTGGGGTTTCATGTCATCACTCCTTTTATATGCAAGGTTGCTGGGAACACTCTACATGAGGCTAGGAAAGCAATACTAATTGGTGGGACAGTTCCTTTAGTCATGGTTCTGTCATGGAATTTGATTGTGTTGGGGCTTGCAGGAACTAATACCACACCATCCACTTCTGGTGACCCCATATCCCTTTTGCTTTCTGTGAAACCATCTGCTTTATCAGCTGTTCAAGGCTTTGCTTTCTCTGCTCTGGCAACTAGCTTGATAGGATATGTTGTGAGCTTGCCCAAACAGCTTCTTGACACTTTGGAGTTGGTATCTGGAAGGGCCACAGTTTGGAATGAACATAACAGTAGTGGAAGAGTTGGATTAGCCTTTTATTCAGTAGGGTCTTCTTGTATTGGTAATTCAGGGAAGGTTTGCTTCAAAGGTTCAAGAAATGAGAATATGGTTGGACCTAAAATGAGATCAAATGAGAAAATATATGATCCAATTAAGGTCCTTATAACACTCTCCCTCCTTGGTTTCTCCGTGCTGATAGCTTCATTTTTTCGCTCCACGTTTTCAACAGCCCTTGATTTTGCTGGGGTCTATGCCAATTGCTTTCTGTTTGGTATCATTCCTCCTGTTATGGCTTACATGCAACAATCCAAGAACAAAATCAGGTATGTAAAGCTGTTAATTGTTTCACATAACAAAACTGAGCATTCTAAAGAAAGCTAAGCTATATATTTGTATACTCACACAGATATAGCACTTATATTTTCCTAAGCTTTTTAAGATACATATAGTTATAGTTATGTACTAAACCTCTGACTGAGAACACAAATAAGATCGATTTTCTGAGACATAGATAATGATTGTCTTTAAAGACTTATTCTAGGATACAACAGAAACTTTTAATATGGTACTCAACTAATAAGCACATAAGAACTAACAAGTAAGCAAACTAAAGAACTCAGAACCAGAGGAAAAATTTATTGATTTCCTAATGCTTCAGTGTTGTGGAGGAAAAGGCTTTGATGATTGGCTTCTAACAGTAATTTTTGACTTTGCAGGCAATCAATCATTCCAGGAGGAAATGGGACACTTCTATTTCTTTTCATTATCTCTGTGATTTTAGGAATTTGGCATTAGAGATTCTTGCTATGTCTCATAGAAAGTTGCCAAAAAGGTAATTAACATATACAATAAGTAACAAGACATTTTGTGTGTTTCTGTTACCCTTTTAGACAATATAATCATTCATGTTGAGTAAAGGGTGCAATGATATCTCATTATAAATTGAAAATATTGTAGTTGCAAGCCAATGAGCAATACAAAACGACGAAATTGGAATGAAAACATTTGATAAAGCCTAGTAAAAAGTTTCAAAAAAAATAAATAAAAATTAAAGAGCCTTGTTTATTTATTAAAGTTCTACCTTTCTTTCTTAATTTATTTGTATATATTGAAAAAATATTCTTATTACGCAGTTTTTATCTCTAAACACATGTTTCGTGTGCATTGAGACTTTGAACTTTATTCATCACGAAAATAAGGTAAAGTAACATTCATTCTAAATCATTATATCCTACATTGCTTACATCGCTACTACAAAATTACTTTTTACCTGTAGATTTTTCTATCATTTTTTTTCAGAAAATATATGTGAGTTTTCGTGTGTAATATTTATTGCAAAGATTTTTTGGTAAAAGACTTTTCCCAAGAAATACATGCAAATTTTCTTATATAAATTATCAAAAAAAATTATTTACAAAATTATATTACAAGAAAAATTCATTTTATCTACCAACAAAAGGCAGAGACTATAAAAAAGAAGTCACTAGCATGGGTGAAGTTTACTCAAGTTGGACACAAAAATAAATGTGAAATATTGTGTCCACAATGAATACTTTTAACTCACACTAAAAATTATTAAAATAATAATAATAAGTTAGTGTCTAGAATGAGGATACAAAATAGATGTAATGAAACAAATTAAGTGACAGAATAATATAATAATATTGAGTCTAGAATGGAGACACAAAGTGGATGCAAGTTAAAAATTATTAAAATAATAATAATAAGTTAACGTCTAAAATGAGGATACAAACTAGATGCAATAAAAAAATAAGATGTAGAATGATAATGTGTTGAGAATGGGGACACAAATTGGATGCAAGTTAATATTTTATTACATTAGCGTTGGTCTAAGCGACACTAAGATGACATGGACCTTTATCATCACCTTAGCCCACACTAAGTTATTTAATGAGAAAAAAATAAAACATTAAAACATTGTTGTCTCACATTTTCATTTTCTCTGACTTTCAATTTCTCATTTTTGTCGCACTCTATCAAACTCATAATCCTGAAATTCCTCCTAAAAACCTGACACCTTCTTCGTAGCCATTTCACCCTCCTTAAGTCATTTTACTCATTTATTTTTTAGGTAGTGTCCTAATTTACTCACATTTGTTTTCTCACGTAGTGTCCCCAACGACCACACTAAGTTTAATTATTGTTGGAGATCCCACATCGAATAGAGATTAGGACATTTCATAGTATATAATTTTTCATAACATTTCATAGGACATTTCAAAACTTGAATAATTTTTTACTCATCTTATTTTTAATTTCAGTTCTAGTTTCTTTTAACTTTTGTTAATTTTAATAAATTCTTAATCCACGATAAAAAAAAATGCATGTAAATATTTACTACATAATGCATTACTATCATTCTACCATCCATAACTTATGTCATTCTATATAGGAATAAGATAACCACATATATACTTTTCCTACAACAAATTAATTTGCCATGAATTAAATTTTATATACTACAAATTGTAAATATTACAAGTATTTTTATCAATTTTGACACATGTCCCTATCCATGTATGTATAAAGTACTTCTTTTGTAAAATGATTAAAGAAATTGTTGGGAATTTTTTTAAGATTGATTATAATTAACTTTTACTAATCACTATGACTTTGGAATTAAAAGTAAGAACAAAGAAAGAGTAAGATTTTGATGATGATACAGTTTTGATACGTGGACCTCATCCTTATATTTTTCAATTGAGACGGCTATGAGGACTTGTTTATTAACCAAGATTTCCCCTCTTTACTAAGCCGCTGAAGCTTGTAGGGCTTTGCATGAGACATGGTGGGTAACCCAAGTTTTTCCACCACTCTTGTGCTTGCCACATTGGTGCAGCTACCCCATCCACGATTAAAGAACACAATTTGTTGTTCTTAAGGCACCTTGTGTGAATTTTTTTTTTCCTTTTTGACTTTCATCAAAAGGCTTTTGAATGTGACCAAGCATGTCCCTTATCACTAACAAATCTCCCTCACATGGTAACTCACACTCTTCCTCACTTTGGCTTCTTGGAGAGGTAGGGCACCTAGACCTTTGGGAGCTATGGTCACTCATGACAAGCCCCCCCTTTAACCATCATGTTTCTTTTTGAAGGACAATTGGTTGCTATAGGCACAAAACCTAGACATTTAAAACATTTTTTACTTGAGGTTTTGGTGGGGTGACTTAGGTGTAGAGTGATGGAAGAAGTGCCTTCATGTGTGACGAAAATTGAATGATGGTGGCAGAAGCATATGAAAGTGGCGTGCAAGGATTTCCTAAGAGGTGTGGTATCCTTGAAGGTGCATGAGATGTATGGTGAGTGATAGGTGATGCCTAATCACTTGGAGGGTGAAAAATGAAGATCAAACACCTATCCTAGAGAGAGTAAGAGGCAAGAGTGGGATTGACTCAAATTTGGCAGCAATTCACTCATATGATTAATCTTCCAATTACATGAGTCAAGCCCTTTTATTTATAGTGTTTAGAGGGCTGAAAATTCAAATGAAAGTGGAGGGAAATTCAAATGCATTTGAATTTGGTGCCAATTTCCTAGTCACAAGGGAAGTGTGACTTGGTTTCTTTCTTTGGCACCTCCTAAATCTACACCTACACCTTCTTTTTATGTCACATGGAAGGTGTGACTTATCTTTATACATTTGCACCTCTTAT
>Ga0123342_1007936_pt1 | contig 13724 bp, 10 predicted proteins | sample Turbeawhitnodule_FD_89960 | JGI IMG/M metagenome (GOLD analysis project Ga0123342, IMG submission 89960) | Root nodule microbial communities of legume samples collected from Mexico - Turtle bean Mexico white nodule | ecosystem: Host-associated > Plants > Roots > Nodule | place: Mexico: Nepantla...
GACCGCATTTGTAAATAGTGATTTATGAATGCGGTTTTTACCAAGACCGCATTCATAAATCCTAAACCCCAAACCCACTCCCTAATTCAGAATAATATACAAATGCGGTTATTTTAGGTAACCACATTTGTAAATGTGATTTATGAATGCGGTCATAGGACCGCATTTGTAAATGTAAAATAGCCGCATTTGTTTTACATTTCTGCACTAGTGGAGGTACGTGAGGGAGGTAATGGCGGTGGATGCATAAGGATTAGAACAACCAACCAAACCTGATCTCTGTTTCACCTGAGCAGACTTGAGAGACATTGTCCCACACGACAATGATCCGTAGTAATATCACTAGTCACCGCTGGAAGAAGGGTACATTGGGTTCTTGTGGATCAGGGAAGCTCGACCGACGTGCTATTTTGGTCGACATTCAATAAGTTGCAACTGTCACCAAACTAGTTGAGGCCTTACAATGGTTGCTTGTATGGGTTTCAGGGGACCAAGTAGAGGTGAGGGGGCACGTAGAGCTGAGGACGACCTTCTCAGACGGCGTCTCATCTCAGATCATTAATATCAGGTAGTTAGTCGTGAACGCTCCTTCAGCTTATAACATCCTCCTGGGTAGACCTGCCATAAATAAGTTAGGAGCAGCGGCTTCGTCGAGGCACATGAAGATGAAGTTTCCCTCTCAAGAACGGGGTGTAATTGTTATTAAGTCCGACCAAAAGGTGGCAAGAAAATGCTACGAGAATAACCTAAAAATAAAGCGAGGAGTGTGCATGATCACCGCTCGACCAACAAAAGAGGGAGACACCTCGCGCGTGCAAATCGCTGCTGATAAGCAACCTAAGTCGGCGGACGAGGTTCAGGAAAGGGAGATCGGAGGTAAGAAATTCAAGCTTGGCAAGTCCCTGAGCCAAGAATTGCAAGAGAAGATCGTCGAGGTGATAACACAACATTTAGATGCTTTTACATGGTACGCATCGTCGGGCATTAATCTAGAATTTCTGTGTCATCGTTTCACGATGGACCCAAAGGTTAGACCAGTCATTCAGAAGAGGAGAAAATTCAACGAAGTGAGACGTCTCTTACAGATGGTACCATCAGTGTTATTGGTAGGCGTCTCGTCATTAAGCAAGAGACGCTAAAGTTATTAGACGACTGACCATATAAGGGAAATCCAATACCTCGAGTGGTTAGAAAACGTGGTTTTGGTAAAAAAGGCTAGTGGAAAGTGGAGAATGTGCGTGGACTTTACAGATCTCAACAAAGCTTGCCCTAAAGATTCGTATCCACTGCCCAACATCGACATCTTGGTAGATAGTGCATTCGGTGCTGACTTCTTAGCTTTCTAGGTGCGTTCTCGAGGTACAACTAGATTTGTATGCACCCTCGAGATGAAAGTAATACCGCTTTCTTGACGGAGCATGCCAACTATTGCTATAAGGTGATGTCGTTTCCCTCATACAGGTCAGCTCGGCACATGGGTTTCATTGGCTTTGTGACTAGGTCCCAGGTATACGTATATATTGACTCTCATACATGCATATAAGGTAATCCTTTATGAATTGCTAAGGTAAAGACATTAAATAGGCCTATGGGTGTACTTAACACGTCCAAGTCTATGGCAGGTGTGATGGGTCACGCGTTTGGAATCAGGTACTTGTGCAATAACTCGCATTCATGCATTCGATATAATTCCTCGTGTATAAGGCTTGGTTGGCCAACCAAGGGTATCGAGGTATCTAGGGGTGCATTTAGCGCATTTAGACCCCGCATAGGAAAAAGCATCATGTGTAAGCCCAAGTCCAAGTGCGTTAGGGTTTATGGAACGTTATGCATGCATGGTACGAGGGGTCGCAATTAGTTGTTTGATGCATGATATAATCTTAAAGATAGGATTATCCATTCATAATTACTTGCGGTCTACACCTTAAAGGTAAAAGATAAAAGATAATGTTCCAATTATATTCTAGTTGAGATTTTATTTTTCCTGGAGCCATTGCATATGTTATACGTAAAAGCAGACAAATATACTTGAAAACAGCTTGGACCCCAAGAGTGGTTGCCTTCGTTGGTGCCCAGGTGGTTATTCTGTTAGGGTTTGTTGCACCCCAAGGAGATAGAATTCTACACGGTTGTGTTGTTAAGATTACGCACCCTATAACATAATAATAATAATTATTATTATTGAATATACTCTCACTGGAGATAGGAGTCTCGAGAGGAAAGGTGGTTGTCAGTGATAACCAAGCGATATTCTATAAAAGGGACTTAAGGTCCTAGGTGAAGGTACACAATTCTAAATACACTTTTGAATACTAAAACTAGTTGTTTCTTATTCTTTGTTAAGCCCTTACTGACTTGAGCGACGGAGTGCAAACGGCCGTAAGAGTGTCCTTTGTCTCTACAAGTTAAGCTTCCAATAATCAAGAGAAGTGCAGATTTCAGAGGAGACAGGTGAAGCCTAAACCAGTCGTCGAAGTCAACCGACAAGAACAGTGAGGTTGTTTGGTTTGAGGGATGGGTGATGTGATATTTGATTTGTGAGGACATTTGATTGAAATTTATGAGTGATGTGATAGTTGAGGAAAAATTTATAAATTATTTTAAAGATGTCAAATATAAGTTTACAAATTTATCCTTATTATTAAAAAAATATTTGAATAATGAATTATAATATTTTTTTTTTTAGATTTGAATTAATTAAATATTTTTAATATAATATCCATAATTACTTGTATTTTTTAATAAAAATTAAAAAATATAATAAAAAATATTTTTATGATAAATTGAAATAAATTTATTAAATATATTGAAAACTATAAAAAATAATATTTATTATTATATATATATTGTTGATATTATAATTTTATTATATTATTTTTATTATTTATAATTATTTGTTGTTATTAATAACATAATTAAATATTTTTAAATTTTTTAAATAAATTGATATAATATTTAATTTTATATATTATATATTATAATAAAAAACATATATAAACATATTTAAGTAAAATACAACAATCTTATACAAAATAGCATAAATCTTTTTATTTAAATGAAAATTAAAAGAAATCTCCCTCCTTACTTCTTACACATGTATAAAGACACTATTATTTTTTATTTTTTTTAATGATACATTAACAATAAACAATTTTTATACAATCACATTATAACTTTTAATACTATTATTTTAATATTTTTCATATCATTTAATTCTAAATTCACCTTTTATTATATATATTTATTTCTAAATCTTTATTTATCTTTATTTTTATTGATTCATAGATATAATTTAACTTTGTTGAGTTAAGTCCTAGGATTCTGCTTAAAACAGTGGGTTACAACGCCCCTGGTTTTCTGGTTTTGCTTTTCTTCAATTCCCTTCCGCCCCAATTAAGCCTGTGGTTTGGTTTCAACCACCTTCTTCAAAATCCCTCAATCACCCACACACATATATATAGATATAGGAAGAAACATACCATTCACTCCACGCATCAAAACAACACATCCCAATATTTCATCAAAAGCCATAGCAGTTAACATGAGTGCAGCTACTAGAGCTTGGATTGTGGCATCCAGCATAGGGGCAGTGGAGGCCTTGAAGGATCAACTGGGGGTGTGCAGGTGGAACTATGCCTTGAGGTCGCTCCAGCAGCATGCCAAGAGCAACATCAGATCATACACTCAGGCCAAGAGCTTGTCCTCTGTCACTTCTGCTGCAGTTCCCAACAAGGTTAATAGGACCAAGGAGGAGTCCATGAGGAAAGTCATGGACTTGGGTTGTTGGGGTCCCAATACTATAAGGTTTTAGAGTGGGAAGTGAATGTCACCCTTTCAGATCCCATTCATCATTATGCTACAAGTTTGATCCTATACTGCATTGTAGCCTTTGTGATGTCATCCTAATACCTTATGTTATGCATGTCTTTGATTCATACAAAATTTTGTCCATGAAATGGTAAATATATGATCCTATGAAATGAAATTTGAGGTCTAATTTTCAGTTTTTGTGTTATGTTTCAATTTTTTTATTATGTGGGTATATGGATCTGTGAATTATTTTTAGTGGGCAAATCCATATAACAGCAATGTCCTAATCGGATCTGGCTTTACTTTCTATAAAAAAATGAACAAGTAAAGGATGCAAATAACACAATGCTTTCATGTTATTTTGATCAAATTACTGCCTTCTGCTTAAAATAAACAATGGATGGCAAAATTAAGAAAACCTAATCGGATCAATCAATCTAACTGATCTTTTTTCTGTCTTTGATTCAATAGAGGATGCTGTGGATGGAGTGAGCAAAATTTAGAAGTCTGTTATTCCCTAAGCTAAAGACTTGTCAATGAAAGAAACACGGAACTGTTTGAGATGGTAAACTTCTACATTAACATTAGCCACGAGTCTGTATAATTGTCTGAACAGTCTTCTCTAAGGATTTGAGAAATTAGCTCGTGCAATCAATTAATCATATACAGTCATCATATTCCCAATATTTACATTTCAATCAACTAAGTTTCAATTAGATTTCATTCCAGTTACCCAACACAGTCATCATACTTCCAATATATACATATCAATACAGAGTATGGGCAGAGTTAGAAGGAATCGTACAAAATCTGAACTGGGGTAGCGGTTTCTGGGAGCCTCGCTAGTTTTGGACATTTAAAGATCCTAATGTTTTGGAGAGACTCGCACAACATTTGTCCACTACTTATGCTCCTGAGTTCTGGTAGGTGCTTCAATGATAATGACATTAACTTTGAATGTGTGACTATAATAGTATCTCTATTAGTCACATAAGATTTTTTACCCCCATAGCTTTCATAATCTGTTCCATCAACTGAAATTATTTCTTCCATTGACTTGCAGTTATGAACAGTTATCTCTTCCATGTTTGGTAGATAAGCTAGCAATCTAGGTGTCAGAAGCTTCTTGATAATTGGACAACGGTAGATGAAAAAGTACTTCAAACAAGTAAAAGCTCTTCCTGGTGGAAAGATTTGAGCCACAACTTCATCTTCCTTACATAGACTATGCAAGTTTTTCAGGCTATAGAGTTCCAATGATTCTAAGCTGTGAAGAGAGGTGCAACATGAGGAAGAGCAAGATAAAGAAAACATGTACTCTTGTCCATCACAGTCTGCAATCTCACAGCGCCTAAAAGAGGTGGCGTTTTTTAATGACATAACATCACATAATCTCTGAATGTCATGACATCTTTCAACCTTCAAGCGTTGAATGTCTAGAGGGAGGATAAGGGGCGTTTCTCCTGTTCTGATTTTGCAATTTGAAATTATCACATCCTTCCTCAAACAAACCTCAGCAAAACAACACCACGGAGAGTTACCAAGAGATTCTTCAGTGTCTAACTGAAGAAGGTAACTTCTAGGTCCATATATATGCATTATTTTCACATAGGCATTGAAATGGTGCATGTTGTACAAGTTAGCTGCAAAAGTTTCCAACTTTCTCAGGCATGATATATACTCTACTTTCACTTTTATCTTTCTTGACCACCAATGGAGAATAAGAAATTGGAGACGAGTCAATTTTGCTATTTGTTTTCCTGATGACACCAAATCTTTTGCATAAAGATTAAGCCATTTAAGGTTTACTAACGTTTGCAAACCTTGAGGCATTTCTGTGATTGCAGTAAAAGATAGGTCCAACCTTAGTAAGGACTGAAGCTTTGCTAGTGAAGGCATGTGCTTTAATCGCTTACAAGATGTTAGCAACAAAGCAGTGAGGGTACTCAACTCAGACACAGATTTTGGCAAAACCTCAATGTCTGTGAAAGACAAATCAAGAACTTCAAGAGCAGACATGTGCACAAAAAACGAATCAGAGATCCTAGTCAAGGATTCATTATGCTTCAAAATCAAGGTTCTAAGTTTAGGACACCTAGGTGATATGTCTGTTGGAATTTCATGTATCCAATTACACATCAAGGAAACCTTCTCTAGGTCCTCAGTCCATTCTACTTCATCAGGAATCTTTGTCAATTGCAATCCAGCCTTCACCAGGAAATGGTTGTTCACCTTTATAACATTAATAGCCATTGCTCTCACCAAATCATGCATTTTCACCAATTGACTTCCCACATAGTAGCCTTCCACACTATCTATTGGTTCCACATGTTGGCATCCCATTTTCATCATGCTGATAGCTATATGACTGCTGGCATCCTGTAGTCCTGTGCATTTCTTTCCACCAACATAATTTTCCACTTTCCCCAAAAGACAGATGTTCTCAAGCTTATTCAGTATGGTGTGTCCTTCATTAAACGTAGCCTCCAAACTTTTCATTCCATTCACCAGTCCCTCATCAACAAAACTTTCTATCAAAACATCCCTGTCTATTTCAAAATCTTCAGGATATAATGCACAGCATAAGAAGCACTGCTGGACCATTTTATCATTCAAGTGATCATAGCTAAATCTCAACACACCGAGCACCTCCATTTCCATTTCCTTCGGCTTTACTTTTGTGTTTCTTAGTTCTTCCAGTGTGTGCCGCCACTCACAAATTTCTTCCACTCCCCTCATGCTCCTGGCCATTGTAATAATTGCTAGGGGTAAACCAGCACATTGCTTTGCAACAGATCTGGCAACCTGTTCTACTTCTGGAGAAAAAGTAGTCTGTTGTCCAAGGTTGTCCACAAATAAAGTCCATGCTTCTTCCATAGAAAGAGGCTCAACTTTGACACTGTTTTGACAATTCATCCTTCGACACACGTCTAACGAACGACTTGTCAAAACCAATTTTAGCCCATCTGCTCTCACAGGAATTCCAACCCTCTCTAGAGGAAAATGATTCCACACATCATCTAGAAAAAGAACACATCTCTTCCTTCTCATCAAGGCCCATGATAATCTTGCTGCTCTTTTCCTTTCATCACTTTCTTTTGAAATATCTATGCCAACTATTTTTGCCACATCACACTGCAATTTGTGAATGCTAAATGACTGTGAGATAGTCACCCAAAACACACTTTCAAAGTTGGTGACCGCTGTTAAAAGCATATTATGTATGTGTATTAGCACACTTGTTTTCCCCACTCCTCCCATGCCATACACACCAATCATCAACACACCATCGTTCATCAACCAGTCCCATATCTTACGAACATTTTTCTGAAACATTGCACCAGCTAATTCTGTTGTCAACAATGCATATCCTCTAGATTCCTGTGCACTGCCCACAATTCCTTCAGGGAACCTACCACGCCCCACAAGATCTGTAACTTGTCCTGTTAGTTTCTTTACTTGTATAATTAGCTTGAAATTCCTAAACACTCCACCGTATCTCAAATCCTGAACCATGCCATACACTTCATTTTTCTTTCTGTGAACATTTCTCAACCAATTTTCAACTTCTCGTTTCCTTTTCTTGCCATGCTCTAGCTCTTCAATTTCTAGCTCTTTGTTTATGTCATGTTCCAGGCTGCAAAGCTCTTCTAGCTTCATTTCGAGCATTTGTACATTGTCATTGAAGCCGTTGAATCCGCAGAGCATATCCAAGATTAGAGTATATATTTCACGGGTTTTCACCAAGCCTTCTATGATTCTAGTGGCCATAACATGCTCCTGCAGAAAAAAGAAACAGAAAAGGAAGGGAAAAAGATAAGCAGTTGTTTGCCAAAGAAAGCTCTAAAAGGAAAAGTTCCCTAAACAAAACGCAAGAGGAAAATAGTACCAAGAAAAATAAAAGAAAAATGTTCTAATTCGAATGCTATTCAATAAACCAACTACTGGTATGCAAAAAGAATGTTTGTAAACTGTAATGGTTCAATTATGCAGTCTGCGGAGTGCGCTTGCAGAATACCATTTATCTCCTAGATTTAAGGAAACTCATTGAAATTCGTAATTAACATGTTCATGTTCCTGGCTTCTCTAATTTTTCTTAAGGAACGGTGTCTGGTATAAGATTATTTATGTGAAATCATTATAAGCGTATGATCCCTTAAAAACAGATCAATAAATTATACTCACTTGTTCAAACATAAAAGGTCGTTTATTCAAACTAAATTGTGGAGAACCAGAAACGCATGCTATCATCTTTCCAGGCAAAACATTCGAATAACCAACACGCCAACAAAACACAGTTGCAAAAGAAAACAAACAACTTTTACTAGTCTCCATCCAGCAAGAAAAAGGAAATTGAATTTACTCAATTGAGGGCCAGGAATTAAAATAACAAAAAAAAAAGTGATAAACAGTGGAACTAAGAAGCTAATGCTTACCTGAGTATAACAAGATTTGAATTCTTAGAATCAACAGAGCTTTCTGATCCAGGGATCCTTATTCGGCGTATAAATGATAGCACGATGATCTATGTGCATGTGAACCAACACGACCAACCAAGCATGGCATAAGAATCATATGGAAAAATATGAGCATGCAATATAGAATTCAGTTTTTGCCAAAACAAAAGAAGAAGAAAAAATTATGCCAGTCCACTGGTGTTCCCAAGTCTTTGCCGTGACTGCATGGTATTGTCTTTGAAAAGTCAGCACGTAGAAAAAACAAGTTAGTTGGTAATAATCACCATTTACTTGTTAAAAACTCAAAATATATTAAAGTAATTACAATTTGCTTTGCATCCATTTCTAATAATAAAACTGAATCAAACTCACGCGCAAACACCCTAATACCACTGACCAGATCAAGATGTTGTTTATTCTCAGTATATTCTTTGAGTGTACTCTTGTTGGAAAAATTTACTTTCTACACAAAAAAAAAACGTCTACTTAACAATCTACTATAATAATATATTACATTTAAAAATAAATTATGTTTTGTTCCTTGGAAGATTCATTCTCCTTGAAGTGAGTCAAATGTACGAATTTTCTTTTACACACTTGTCGTCAGTCTTTGATAAAAATAGCTTAATATGTTACTTTTCTTTGTCTATAACTTTTTTTTATCAACAATAAAGAATATAATAAATAAAAGTATTTGAGGATACTCCTACCTTATTACAAAAATAAAATAAAATTCTATGACCAGCCAAAAAACCTCATCTCGCACATCCCACCTAGGTTTGATGGTTCCTTACACATATACAAAAAGACAGTTTGTATCTAAACCTTAACAGGCAACAAAGATATATAGGGCTAATTCCATCAAGAACAAGAACAGTTGCTTCTATAAAAAAACAATTGGAAATATGAGTTTATTCTTTTGTCTGCAACTGTTTGCATTTTTGGTTTATATTCTAAATCCGTCGTGAACGCTTAAAAGTAATAATGGATAATTATGTTAAAGTATCTTTTGTAATTAGATCATTGACTACATTATTTAGAGAGGAATTTCACATATTCAAATCTCAAAATTTAAATTTGCATTGCCTCTTCTATGGGAAGATTTATGAGTCGAGTTGAATTATGTAAATTAAAAGAAGTAAAACCTTATTTATCTAAATTTAGTTAAGTTAGGCATATTTATATTTTTTACACGGTTTTGACAATGGCTTGATAAAAATTTGGTGAAAAATAACTATAAATAACTCCAAAGAAGAAGTGGAAAATGGGAGAAATAAATATAACCGATAAACAAAAAAAGAAGTTGAAACTGATTGAAATTGATCTAATCATGAAAATTTGAGTAATTGTAGTGTAAATTGACCCAATTATATTAATGTTTGTTAAAATATAGTACTACAAAACATTAATACACTACACAAGAAAATAATTTGAAAGGATCATTGTCTTCATTGTCACATGGATGCTCACTCCAAGGGAGAGTAATCATGTTGTCCTCACTGAAGAGGACCTTGTCTTAATCTACTGCATAATGAAGAACATCAAAGTCAATTGGATTCATGTCTTCAAGGAGCATATAGAGTCTATGAGAAAGATGGGATTCATCAAAGTTGGTGACAAATGGGTTAGCAAAGAGGAAGAACAAGTGGCTCCTTCTCGTGAAGATCAGTCTGGAACAAATGATGGACAACAAGCTGCACCAAATGCTGGAAATCAATATGAACCAGAATAAACTAAACAAGGTACTGAAAATCAAACAGTGCAAGCTACTGATACGAATTATGAAGTTGGTCCAAGTACTGGAGCTGTAGAAGAGTTTGCTCTGCATGTCACAATTTGAAAGATTGATGATCAACCGCTTGGAAAACATGGCAAGTGATCAAAGGAACCATTGAGTTTTGTGAAGCCAGATTCCAACATCTATATGAGCAAATTGAAGTTGTGCAAACCCAACTCTTTGAATTCCAATATAGCAAGGATGCTTGAAAGCTCAAAGTATCACTTTCTGCTTCTTTTTATGCTCTATATTTTCTATATTGCTGGACTATTGATTTATCATTCTATTTTCTATTTATAGATCTCTTCTTTTTGTCTATTTGTGAAGACAGATAGGGGGAGAAGTTTATGGTTGATTTGGTTGTATTTCACTACATTATGTTGATGCTACTCTACATTAAAACACTTTGAGTTTTTCTGTTTTTTTTTCTACATTTCTGATTATGCAGAAACTAGCTCTTTAAGTGTGCTTTGTGAACCTATTTTATCATGCTATTATACTTGCATTGTGTAGTGTATAATTATGTTTTGCATGAGCTCTTAAGTTCAAAACCTACAACACAAACAAACCAAGGATTTTTCTTCATCAAATAAGGGGAGGTTGTTGAACAAGGTGCTTTAATTCTTCCAAATCTTATTCAAAGACTAGAAGAACTTGTTGCAGTGTTTGTATGTGTTGCTTAGTAGTTTTTGAATTTTCAATTCATATCTTGTATTGATCCAATCTCACTTGATTCTTTATTATTTTTAAAAAGTCGTGTTTTCTAAAAAGTTGTGAAATTTTAGTTAGTTGTTTTTCAAATCAATTTGTTGAAAAAGATGTTACTCAAAGGTTTTGAGTCTATAGCAAGTTTTTTATCCAGTTAATTTGTCGAAAAAACTGGTTGTTCTACACTTAGTGGTTTTCAAAAGGTTTTGAAAAAGCTTTGCTTTATTTTGTATTTTCTGTAAAACTCAAACAACTGATTATTTCGATAAACCAACTGGTTGTTTTATATGAAATCCTTAACAAATAATAATTTCAATCAGTTGTTTTGTAAAACAATATGTTGCTTTCTAACAAAATTTTGTTAAGAGTTCCAAACTGTTTTTAAATGTTTCCAATTGCTTTTGATTAATGATCTGATATTTTTAACCACTTCTTTGAGTCTATATAAAGACTATTTTATGATCTTTTCATGAACCTAAGAAAGAGAGCTTATTAAAAACATTTTCAAGAGATTCAAGGGCTTTTGGATCTTCACTTGTGTGTGAAATATGAGCTTGGATTTCTATACTTTTGTACTATTGCTTTGTAAAACCCAAGTGTATTCTATTTCCTTCTTTTGAATACTGTAAATTTGTGTAAGGCAGTTTCAAAAAAGGGTTTATGAAAATTGTGGTGTTACTAGTGAGTGTTGTGTGTTCTTGAGGGATTCAAGATCAACACTCTTGGTGTGTGTTTTGTAATCTTGCTTTGATTGCTTAGTGAATTCTCAGTGGTTAATTGAGGACTGGGTGTAGCTTTTGGTTAGGAGTGAACCAACATAAATATCTTTGTGTGAATCTCTCTATCCCTTCTCTTATACACCGATTTACAAATTTGTTCTTTGTTTTTGGTATAAACAACCTGTTGTTTTGATAAAACAACTGGTTGATTTTTTATAAAGAACTATAAAACTTAAATTTTATCCAGTTGAACAGAAAGTCAATTGGTTGATTGTTCAGAATTTTTCACTCTACTTCCAATCTTTGCGAAAATCTAGTGGAAACAATTCACCTCTCTCTTGTTTTGGCCACACATTTTAACAAATCACTATGTTTGACTAAGAGATGTTTGGGTATTTGAATTATGCCTTCTCCCATTTCATTTAAGTTCATATTTCCATCACCAAACTTTAGAATCCAATCAACATATTCTTTGATGTCTGAAGCACTTTCTACTAATTCTTGACTTGTTAACCTCATATTCTCTGAAAGTTTCAAAACTTCCCAGTATTTCTATAATTCAAAAAAGTTTATTGTTGCCTTTACAATGTTTTATCTCGATCCCTTCATGACAACATGCAAAATTTTCCAAAAAGCACCTCCTAATACAACAACTTTACCACCAAAAGGTTTGTCACTGTTCTCTTCATCTATAACCTTCATAATAATATATCATAAAATAATTATAATAAAAAATACTATAAAATTATATAAATTAATTTCAATTATCATTTTTTAGAATGATTTGATAATGTAATGTGTAGATTTTGGAACATATTAAATAAATATATTAAATAAATATCCCGTGTAAACAATCATTACATATTAGTTATAATAAATAATTCAATAATTTTAAAATATAAATAATTCAATTTTTCAAATAAATAAAGTCTTGTGGTAGTCATTATTAGTATCAGTGTTGTCAAGATCGCGAGTTAGATCGGAAAACTCGCGATCTTGTGATCTTTCAAGCACAAAACGCGTTGGATCGGAGACTGGATCGGAATCTCACCAGATCGCTCTGATCCAGCGATCCATGGGCCTCCGCGATCCATTGACGCGACCCAAAAAGAACCCCAAAATCCAATAAAACCTAAAAAACCATAATTTGAATACTAAAAAACCCTAAATTTAAAATGTAACCCTAATTTGAAGAACCTATGTCGTCGTCGTTGTTCGCGTTACGTGTCGCCATCACAAGTGGTGTATTTCACCTTCGCCGTTTGTGCCGTTCCGCCACCGCGCATGTTGCCTCTGCCACAACACACACTGCTCGCGCTGCCTCTGCCACCGCACACGCTGTCTCCGTAACTGTATACCACCGTTGCATTGCCTCCGCCACTGCACACCACCGTGCACTGCCTCCTGCACTGCTCGCACGATTTGCTTTGTTCCGCCACTGCTCGTGTGATTTGCTCTGCTCCGCCACTGCTTGCGTGATTTGGGTTATAACTTATGGCAAGTGGAAGAACTGATCCTGCTTGGAAGCATTATGTCTCTATTGATGGAAAAAACAAGGAACTTAAAATATAAATACTGTGAGAAAGTTTTGACAGGAGGGTTTTACAGATTAAAGCACCATCTAGCAGGGACTTCAAAGGATGTGGGAACTTGTGTATCAGTGCCCGAAAATGTTAAAAAATCAATGTTGGATATTGTTGTTAGTTTACAACAAAATTTCTTAAGGAAATCAAATTGTAGAGAAGAAAGTTGTATGGAACAGACAGAAACTGCTAGAAAAAGATCAAGTGAAGAAGAGATTGGGAACTCATCAAATATTTTTAAAAGAAATGGAACTCAAAGTACTATTAATTCCATTTTCAAGAAGAATGACAGAGAGGATGCATATCAAAAGATTGCTTGGTTTTTCTACAATAATGTTATTCCTTTCAATGTAGCAAAGAGTGAGGTGTTGAACCAAGTGGTGTTCATGTTTTGAAGAATCCAAATCCTTTGAAGGATGTTGAAGCCTCTGCTATGCTTGATGTTGCTGTGCTGGTTTAAGCTTTGTTCTGGGGAAGTTTATATGTTGTAATCCACCATGTGATTAAATCTAAAGCATTAGCATTCTCAATCTTTGTGAAAGTAAATTGTTTTCAAACTAAGTTAAAACAACCGATTGTTTTGTCGAAACAACCGATTGTTTATACTTAGGTGTTTTGAGAAAAAGATTGAAAACTGTTTTGAATGGTTGAACTGTTAAAGTACCAAAAC
>Ga0123342_1007937_pt1 | contig 13720 bp, 6 predicted proteins | sample Turbeawhitnodule_FD_89960 | JGI IMG/M metagenome (GOLD analysis project Ga0123342, IMG submission 89960) | Root nodule microbial communities of legume samples collected from Mexico - Turtle bean Mexico white nodule | ecosystem: Host-associated > Plants > Roots > Nodule | place: Mexico: Nepantla...
AGGAATAGTCCTGTGAGAAAGGGAGGTTGTTCCCTTTGAAGGTTTGACTTCCTGTAACAGTGAATCTCAATAAACAGAGGAATTCTCAGCATCCTATCTCTATCTTTGTGTGTCTCGTTTTTTCTTTTTCTGGGTTCCTAACAGCCTTCTATACTATTTGTTGCTGTAGCAAGTCCAATTCTGGATTTGAATGTTAAGAGGGGGACTCCTCCTAACATTCATTAACTCATGATGATTATGCTGATTGTTTTTTGCATATGCTGTTTACATGATCTATGATAGTAATGGGAAAGATTTAAGTGTTAACAAGGTATTATTAGTATACTTTTTATTATTGTTATGTTGATTGCTTGCAATTCGTGATGACCAGACCATGTTGCTTCCCACTATTTTCGGACTCTAATGTACTTTCTTGAATTCTTTGGTGCAGGTATTCTAAAGAAGAGCAAATTAGTTTGGAAGAATTTCACCATAGAAATTTTACTTTTCTTATAAAGTGAGTTATATTAACAGATTGGTATATTACTTCTAGACTAGTACTTGACCAAACATAAATTGTATGGCACATGCTATGTTTATGATGAGAGATATTGCCAAAAGATAGTATTGTCAAGTGAGCAAGTGTGTGAAATAAAATTGATGAACTTGATACATTAGATCCCCTTGAAGAGTATGTGTGTTGGCAAGGACTTCATCACCATATGTTGTGTTCATAATGGTCATTGCCATGAACCAACTTTCTTGAAGCTTATGTATAGTTTAAAGGCACGTGAATAATTTTATATTACATCTAGAATACACTTCTTGCATCATCTCTTTTGGCTTGAATCATAAACAGTGTGCAATCCCACCAACGTTGTGCTGAAATTTATTTAATATTTATTGCAAGAATGTTGCAGCATGGACTGAAATCTGTAACACTTGGTTTGGAAGTATTGATACCATGTTATGGACCTACTATCCCAAAAGCTTAAGCTAATTAAGCGAAGATGCATGAATGATTTTGTATTACATCTCTAACAGACATAATATTTAACATTAGGTGCTTGGATGAATAAATTTTCTTTATGACTTCGGTCATCTTTCTGTGTAGAAGTGCCCGTGATAGAGAGGAATGAAATGAACGTTTGGAAATCTTGAACTGCAAGTTATATAGATTTTTCATATGTCAGTGCATTGCCTGATTGCAAGAAATTTTCCGGTTTATCTGACTTCCTTGTTGATCTTTTAACAGTGAACATCCTGTGATCAATGGATTCAAGTGCCTATTTACTGAAGATGGATTCTCAAGAGTCCGCTTGAAATCTGGCTTTCCACCCATTTTACTGGTTGGTAGTTGCTATCAGTATTCACAACCAGCTCAAACAATGAATGCTTTGTTCATTCCAGAATTATTGATCCTTGTTTTCACCCTTTGCAGGTTAAAGAGCCCAAAGTTTATGTCCATGGAAGTTTAGAAAACCAGAATATTGTCAGCCAAAATTGGTCTGGCTGCTCATTATGATTTGTCTGGTATGTTAGTCTGTTTGAGATCGTCAGGTTTGAAGGGTGTGGGTATCCTTTTTGTCCTTTTTTTCTTAGATACCAATGAGGAAGAGCGGTGAGTAATTTTGACTAAAGTTGGTATTGTGACCCCTACTAACAAAAGCTTTCAAGTTATTCCATATCAGATTGTTGAACCAGTATGAATCTACTCTAATTGAAAAATCTGATATAGCTACATCAGAGGAATCAATGTTCGAAATACTACAAGAAAAATTATTGTACTCGTATGTACATTCTCATTATCAATGAAGTACATGACAAATAACTTTTGAAAGCATTGGTGCCATATAAACATGCATATATGAATAACACATTTTTCATAGGTAGATATGGTAGTTAATTTAGTTACACATTTTAATTATTTAGTAATATAATTATGTATGCTGTTAATTATTAAAATATACTTTAGCCTTAAGTCTCTTATTTCTTTCCTTTGTTAATTAACTGTACTAGTAGGGGCTAGGATACAAAGGCTATGATTGTTTCTCGTGCTCCTCTATAGGTTCTTCTGCCACCCCCATACAAAACACTCTTATACAAAATATGAAAATATTTTTTTATCCTTCTTGTGTCACTCCCATAGAGTAGTTTCTGGGTTATGTAATCCGGACACGCATTTGAAAAAAGATTTCTGGATTATGTAATCTCGAAAATAATCATGTATCTGAAAAAAAAATCTAAAATTACGAATTTAAAAGAAGACTTCTGAATTATATAATTCGAAATATTACATAAGAACATACGGAGGTAAGAACATACGGAGGTGGAGCTAATCACAGCAATTAATATAGGTCCATTATAACCTTATGAATATCAGTACACAGGATCATAGAAGAATTAAGACGAATGAACTTCATAATTTTTCACTCTTTTAAATGATAAATATTTGAGTATATTTATTATTTTCTAGAACATTATTATAATGAACTTTATTTATATATATATATATATATATATATATTCTTCATTCTAATGTACTCTTTTTAATATTCGTTCCATGTGCACTTTATTAATAAATTTCGCTTTAACTTATTAAAATTAAATGTATTTCCAAATTTTCACGCACATCCTTTTACACTTACAAATTTAAATTTTTTAATTGAAATAATACATTTTCTAATAATTTTTCATGTTTTGACAATTATACATTATTTATATTTTTTTCACATGTTAAATAATTCTTAGATAATACTTGAAACAATATTTTAATTATAAACGATTAAAATTTACAAATAAATAAATCATATTTTTTTAATTAATTTTAATAAAAGTGCAAATTTGTAATTAATTTTACCAACAAACATATCCCAACTCTTAAATTTAAAAAAATTAAAGTGGCTAGTTCCATATAATTAAAATTCATAATAAACATATACTGTCAAATTTATTATAACTAAAATTTGTCATAAATAAAATATATTTAATACAATAACTTAAATGTTTTAAATTGTCATATAAGAGTTTTTAAACTATTAATAACCTCTAAAAAATAAGTATTAAAATTAAAATTTATTTATACACAAAAGTAAAATAAAAAAAGTAGATTGTATTAAAAGCAAATCAAACTTATCAAAATCAATGATTTTAGATATATATTTATTGACATGGTTGAAACTCGTAAAAGAGTGTTACCGTTATCTTCAACCCACCATTTCCCTGCAACTACTTCATTTCACTGACTGAGAAAGAGAGAGAGAGAAAAATGAGTGTTCTTAGACTTGAATCTTCTCTTCACAACCAAACCCTTTCTCTCTCTTCTTCGCTCTCTTACTCTTTCCCCTTCAAGCTCTCTTCCTCCACTCTCCCCTTCGCTCTTACACGCGCCACGTGCCTCCCTCTGATAACGTGTTCCGTCTCCAAGGTCCACAGCTATGGCACCGTGGACTACGAGCGTCGCCCCATTGTGCGGTGGAACGAAGTGTACCGCCGGATAACGCTCAACCCGGACCCCGACATGAGCTCCGCCGAGGTGCTCAACCGGTGGGAGAACGAAGGCAAACACCTCACCAAGTGGGAACTCTCCAGAGTCGTCAAGGAGTTGAGGAAGTACAAGAAGTTTCGGAGAGCCCTTGAGGTCAAAACTCTATCTTCCAACTTCTTTTTCATTTGGGGTGCTTTAATCTCTCGCTCTCTATGCGTTTGTGTTTTTTACTCTTTCATTTTGCTGAAGAGATAGTGATATTAGTTTACTTTTTTGGGGGAGCCAATTGTCTGAATTGCACTTTCACTTGAAGTGAAAACTCTATCTTCCAATCTCTTTTTCATTTGGTTGATGAGATAATGATATTTTTTTTTGTGAAACTAGTTATCTGAATTGCACTTTCACTTGAAGTCAAAACTCTATCTTTCAACCACTTTTTCATTTGGGGTCTGCAATCCTACACTGTGTGTGTTTGTGTTGTTTTTTAACTGAATAGTTTTTTTTTTTTTGTTTGGTCTAAGGATTTAAATTGCACTTCCACCTGTGGTCAAAATTCTATCTTCCAACATGGGGGCTATCTGTGTGTGTTTTTTACTTTTTACGGAAGAGGTTGTGATTTGTGGTTTTGTTTTTTGGTTAAGCTAATTGTTTGGTCCAGGGTTTTAAATTGTACTCTAGGTTAAAACTCTATCTTTCAACCACTTTTTCATTTAGGGTGCTTTTATCTCTTTATGTGAGTTTGTGTGGTTTTACTTTTTACCGAAGAGATTGTGATACGTAGTTATTAGTGGTGGAATGCGTTATCAGTGGGAGGTTGGAGTGTTAGCTGTTTGAGTTTATTTCATCAGATTTTAGGCATAGTTGATGTTCAAGAGCTTTTTCCTTTATTTTGTTGAGAAGTTTCACCTTCATTGGACTCACCAGTTTAGTGACATTCTTTTTTGTCAAATCCTGTTCCTTGAGGTTAACAACTTGATTCAATTTTGGTTTTCCTTGTGACATTATACAAGTACGATTCTACAGTTTTGCTAGTGTATATAGGTAGCATTCTTCATGTTCAGTAGTTGATAACCAGCTTTAGCATGAGTTGAAATATAGAGCATTGCCATTTGTTCATGATGAAGGATTTTGTAATTTGGCGATGCCATTTTATTTCAGTTTTGCACTTGATTCAAGTTGGAATATAAACACCAAACAATAATTGGCACATTCCATGACTTCCTAAAGACACAAATACTAATTCAAATCTATAACTGCCTAAAGACACAAATGTCATACAAAATAAACAGTGCAGACAGAAGACCTACTGAGTCTGTGAATGTTTCTTTTTCCTATTCACAAACTTTCCAAGGTTTTTCAGACCATGAGCATGAAAATGAAAATCTGTTAATTGTGGTTTCCCAAAGAAGTTTTGCTTACCATCTATCTCTTGGAATTTTATCTTACTCGATGCAAGGACATGTCCAATATTATCTTTGCCATAAATTTAGCAAAAAATCGTTCTTTCTGTTCAACATTTTTCCTTCTTCCCTTGCCTTATTTAAAAGTTCTAACAGCTATAAGAGAATAATCTTTTCCAAAACTATATTTTGTTTATGGTGTGGATAGCTGTATATGTTTATCATCATCCGACTATCATTCCTTCTGAAGAATCAAAGATTGCTTCGTACCCTTTGGCAATGTCAGAAAGGTATAGCTTGTTCTTGCAAAGTTACCATAAAACTCTGCATAAATAAAGTCCATTTCACAGATAATCCTAATAAAGAAGTAGGGATGAACAGTGAGCTATAAGAGACTACAACAAGACCTGATTGATTCCATGGTAGCTCTATTCCCTTGATTAAATTAGAAATGTTCCTTTTTACTATTTTTTTTTATAAAAAGCTTTCATGTTATGTGCTACTTGACATCTCAGCTAGGCTGCCTTTTTACTATTTACTATTTACTTAGCACTTGGTTTTATGGGATAAGTATACAATAACATCTATAATAACATCCTTAATTGTTAATTCCTGATTTGCAGATACTGTCAGTAAAATTTGCATAATCTGGAAAACTATTTTTGGGCCACTACTCTATTTAATGGCATGCTTCCTTTGGAGGTTATTATGAAAATATTGCTCTTTCTGATTGGGTTTTCTTATTTGCTTCAATTGTCTTAATATCAGCCATGTACAATTTTTTAAACCAATGAACAAATGTTCAGGTATATGATTGGATAAACAATAGACCAGAGCGGTTTAGAGTTTCTGAGAGTGATGCAGCAATTCAGTTAGATCTAATTGCAAAGGTTCGTGGGTTTTCTAGTGCAGAAGTATTTTTTCTGAGTCTGGAAGATCAGTTAAAAAATAAGAGGACTTATGGTGCCCTTTTGAATGTATATGTGCATTCCAGATTGAAGGAAAAGGCAGAATCTTTATTTGACACAATGAGGAGTAAAGGATATGTAGTACATGCACTACCATTTAATGTAATGATGACTTTGTACATGAACGTAAAGGAATATGTTAAAGTTGATATGCTGGTTTCTGAAATGATGGAAAAAAAGATACAGCTAGATATCTATACATATAATATCTGGTTATCTTCTTCTGGATCCCAAGGATCTATAGAGAAGATGGAACAAGTGTTTGAACAGATGGAAAAAGATGCTACCATTATCCCTAACTGGTCTACATTCAGCACAATGGCTTCAATGTACATTAGGATGGATCAGACTGAAAAAGCAGAAGAGTGCTTAAGAAAGGTTGAGAGTAGAATTAAAGGTCGTGATAGAATACCTTTTCATTATCTCCTGAGTTTATATGGACGTGTTCGAAACAAAGACGAAGTTTATCGAGTTTGGAATTCGTACAAAACAGTTTTTCCAAAAAATACACCAAACTTGGGATACCATGCTATTATTGCTTCTCTGGTTAAATTGGATGATATTGCGGGTGCAGAAAAACTTTATCAGGAATGGGTTTCTGTAAAGTCAAGTTATGATCCTAGAGTAGGAAACCTTCTCCTAGGCTGGTATGTTGAGGCAGGTGATATTCATAAGGCTTTGAGTTTCTTCAAGCAGATGAAGGAGGATGGTGGTTTTCCAAATTCAAATACATGGGAGATTCTCTCGGAGGGCTACATTGCAGATAAGAGGATTTCTGAGGCCTTATCCTGCTTGAAAGACGCTTTTATGGTTGCTGATAATTCAAGGAGTTGGAGACCAAAGCCCTTGAACTTGTCTGCATTCCTTGAGCTTTGCCAAGAACAAGGTGACATGGAAAGTGCTGAGACTTTTATTGTACTGTTGAAGCTGTCCAAATTTAGTAAACATAAAACTTATGCATCACTTATTGACTCATCTGGTGATGGATTATCAAGCAAGATTGATACAATAGGTAGAAATGATGATATCCACGACAGAGAAGACATGGATGGTGAGTCTGAAATGTTGTTGAACGAACTAGAGAGTAGCTTTTGATACTTAACTATCTTTCTTTCTAGTATTGGAAAATGGTTTGCTAGAAGATGCAAGGGATTTTGGTCGAGTATGATCTCAGTAAAGTTTCATGGATTCTCTGTCTCATTATAATTGTTAGAAAGTGTAGCTTATTTTGGAATGTTTATGCTACAATGGTATGTGATGTTTTGCTTTTCATACGAATTGATGTTTGTATCAATGATATATGTGATCTTGAAGTCACCTTTATGTATGATATGTATGAATTTTTGTCCTTTTCGATCTGATTTTGTATGTGTTTGAACCATGGTAGGGGTGTTTTCTTCCTGCACCTTTACATTTATTTTTCTTCCTACAACCCTACACTCTTCGAAATACCCAAATTACCCATAACAGTTTTGGGTAATTCTGGAATAGGAGTGTTGTGGAAGCAAAAGGTGTGAGCAAAAGGTGTTTCAGCAGGAAATTCGAAAGACAAAAAAAATCATTTTGAAATATTTTTTTAAACACATTTTTTTAATTTCTGTAAATCCATAATTCATAAAATGTGTTTCGAAAAGTATGTTTTGGAAACATTTAGGAAAAAATAATTTGAAAGTCATTTTTAAGAGGGGTAAAATAGTCTTTTCGGAAAATGAAGGATGAAAATGATGGGGCTTTAAAACAAATTTCTCTAAAGAATTTTAGGAGAAAATAATAAAATAAACTCATTCATAAGATAAAATTAACTTATGTGTAAGTTAAAATTAAAAATTGAAACAATTTATGTGAAAAATAAATATTTTTTTTCATAAACTAAAATTAGTTTATAATCTATAGTTTTTTCTTCTAGAAATTAAATCTTATTTTTCTTCTCATGTACACTTGTTATAAATGTATTAGAATCCTTACTTCTTTCTTTCTACTTTGCTACAAGTAAGCTATTTAACTTATTTATCTCAAAGGTAAAAAAGTTATTTTGTAAATACCATTTTCACACTTGTTAGTTTGTATATTTGGTCTCCATGGATGTATTTTGTGAGAATTTTATTTTTATTTAAAATTAAATATTTATTATTGTATAACGTAATATAAGAAAGATACTCAAATAATTTGGTTTGCAAATTTTATTTCAAAGGAAACTAATGGAAGTGCAATTCAAAGACTACACTCATATTTCACATGAAAACAAACTATGACCCAAGATAGACTTAACACGAATTGGTCTCCAAATGTCATAGTGAACTAAGACAAAAGGGGATGAACTTTGTAACTCTTTGTTTTCTCCTTCGTTTCTCCCTGGAAATATATTGTGGAAGTCAAAAAATAGTTCACGTTAACATTCCATTTGCCACATCAAAACAAAATTAACGTCGTCTATTGTCAATCTTATTCCAATAGTTTTCATACTACAAGTACCTTGATAATTTAAAGTTTAGATTATGGACAAAAAATGATATAAATTACCTTAAGTACTTTTATTTTAATTTAGATATAAATTTATTTTTGTGAAAAACAGAAAATAACACAAGAAAGTGGTGTTGAATTGTGTTTTGAATTTTGTTTGCAATTTTTCGCTAATATAGTATTTTTATATGTTGTTAGATGATAAATTTATAAATAGAAGGTTTGAGAAATCTTTGTAAAATTTTGTTTTATTTTTTCCTTCATTCTTTAGTTAGTTAAAAAGCATAAAAGTAAAAGATTTAAGAAAAAAAAAAGACTACTTTTAGTTCTTGACCTACTAGTCAAGTTTCACTAAGCCGTCTTCCGTTGCAAAGTACAAATGACTACTTTGATCAAGTCACTACTAAGTATTCTTGACATTAATCACTCTTAGCTCAACACATATACAAGATCTAAATAATCAATTGATCACTGGTTTTGCTCACTAGAGAATGTAACATCTTTTGATGTATATGAGGTTTAAGCTCTTTATTCATAGGAGGAGATGAACACAAACAATAGGGCACAAAGAAATTTCAACAGTCGCACTTGCAAATTATGCCTATCTTTCTTGCGTAATCTTTCTTCAAAGCATGTTTTCTTATAGCCTTTACATTGCATTATAATTTTTGGTCGTTTAGTAACTTTAACTCTTTTCATTTTCTTCTATCATCATCATGAGCCCTTATGTTGAGAAACACTAAAAGCACGACGTTTAATTTTTCTTTTCTTCTTTACACAACTTCTCTGATAGCTGACAATACTTATTTTCTTCGATAACAAATCCTTTTACACTAAATATTGGTTAAAAGAGTACACTTTACGAGATAGACAACTAAGTTAGAGTTTAAACTAGCTTTGTTAGAGAAGTTTTTGGTAATCTAAACTTTAATTAATATCTTTATACATTTTTGTATTTTGTTGTTTGACATGAATTCACCTGGTACAAACGTAAAAAACATGATTTGTTTCTTCATATATAAGCTTTAAAATATTTCTTATGCATGTAACTTTAGAAGCCTTGATTTGTACTTATATTCTGAATGGACAAATGAAACTTAACCCTATCGTCAATCAAATAAACCATATGTATTTATGATTTGATTTAATGTTTGTTACATGTGTTAAAATTAAAGGCCTACACAAGAGGGGGGTGGGGGAGATGAATTATTTTTGAAAGATTTTCGCAAAGATTGAAGGTAAAGTGAAAAGCTATGAAGAATCAATCAATTGAAAATATTGTTCAACCAATAAAAAACTATTTTAAGTTTGATTCCAGAAAATCAACTAGTTGCTTTCACGAAACAATCGGTTGTTTATACCAGCAGAATTGAAAAACAATGTTAAAACAATTTATGAGTGTAGGGGTAGAAAGAATCACACAAGATGTTTATACTGGTTCACTCTTATCTAAGAGATACATCTAGTCCTCAACTAACCACTGAGAATTCATTATGTAATCAACACCCTAGATTACTAAACACACCATGAGTGATGATCTTGAACCCTTCAAGAAAACACATCACTCTTTGGCAAACAACACAGTTTCCAGAAACACCTTCTGAAATTTTCTTACACAAGAACACACAAAATTACAATGTTCAAGGAAGAAAGGAATAAAATACATATGGGTAAATCAAAGCTTAAGGTTCAGAAGTACAAAACTCAATCCTATTCCACGCACTTGAGATGATCCAAAGCTTTTGAAATCTTGAAAACTGTTTTTGATTAATCTCTCTTTCTTAGTTAATGCATAGGGGCGTAAAGTAACCTTTATATACCCCAATAAAATGGTCAAAGCAGTTAAATTAAAAACCAAAAGTTGTTGGAATCATTTAAAACAGATTAAAACCACATAACAAAATTTTGTTAAGGTTTTCACGAAAACAACTAGTTGATTTATCGTAACAACCGGTTGAAACTGTTTGACAGCAAAGCCAAAACAAACCTAAGCTTTTCCAAACCATTTTAAAAACCACTCAGTGTCAAACAACAGATTGAATCGATACTTCAACAGGTTGAAAAATCACACCCTTTTAGAAAATCCATATTTTCAAAAAGGTAAAGATCCAATTGAACTTGGATCATCTTAAGGAGTGAATTAACATGTTTCAAACAACTAAACATCACTAACCCCTAACAACAAGGTCTTCAAGCTTTCCACTTGGATTTGGAGACATTAAAGCATCTTCTTCAACAATCTCCTCCTATTTGATGAAGACAAAATCAAATTTCTGGTTTGCTGGTGTTGTAATTTTTAAACTTGAAAGATCCTGCAAAACAAAATTGTATAGCATACAAAACATATATAGCAACAGGATAACACAAAGTTGAGAAGACACACACAAATCTGCGCATGCATATGCAGAAAATCAATGTGTGTGGCAGCAAAAAAATGTGTAGTAGAACCATCAAAGCTATATCAACAACAACAGGATAAAATATAGCACCATAGAGTAGCAAAACTACAACACAAAACCACATTTTCTCCCCCTATTTGTCTTCACAAATAGAATAAGAGAATGGATTAAGAAAGATTTTAAGAATCAAGGATACTCAACTCATATCTTAAGAAGAAAAATCTTTCTCGAGGCAGTGGCTTAGTGAAGATATATATAAGTTTCTTTTTCAGTTTCAATAAACTGAACTTCATAATCCCCATTGCTCACATGTGTAAGAATTGATGGCTTAAACAAGAGGGGGGGGGGGGTGAATTGTTTGTCAAAGATTGATTAAGAATGAACCTTTATCAAACAATCACATATAAGTAATTAAGGAAAGCAATCAACCAATGATACAGAAAATGTTTTCAGAATTTTAATCGGTTAAAATCACGTTTTAACCGGTTGTTTATATCAGCAACAAAACCAGAATTAAAACAAATAGTTATAAGGAGTTAGAGATAGAGAGATTTACACAACAAATTATATACTGGTTCACTCAACCTTGAGCTACATCCAGTTCTCAGAACAACCTCTGAGTTCCACTAGTATATTACACCAAACACAACCACAAAGAGGTGACCTTGAAAACCACAAGACCCACTCACCCTCTTTGCAACACCGCACACCTCAAGTCAGAACACTCTCTGAATTTGCAGGATTTCACACACACTTACAAGTTTATGAAAGTACAATTACAAGAATCATGAAAGAAATAGAAAACACATGAGATTACACAAACCAGGAAGTCCTATAATCAGATCTTGTACCAGTGCAAAGCTTAACAACAATCTTGCAAATATTTTGAAAACTTCTTTAAAAAACTAATCTCAATCTCTCTTTGATTTCAAACTGTGTAAAAACTTGTTGTTTTTTGTTTTAAAAGAAAGGCTATATTTATAGCACTTAAAAACTAGTCGTTCAAGGCAACATTAATGACCTAAAGCAGTTTTGATCACACCCAAAATAGAATAACAAGTTTTTCAAAAAAATGTTAGAGAAAGTCACAATCAACTAGTTGAAAAGACGATTTAACCGGTTGAATTGGTTAGGCAATTACATAACCAAGTCAAAAACAGTTTTAAAACCTATAAACCAGCTAGGTGACAAACAACCGATTATTTCGATAATTCAACCAGTAGTTTTTCTCTTTTCTTAGAAAAACACTTTTCTTTTTTAAAACAGATTTAGGCAAGCTTTGTGCAAGTGTCAAAAATTGATCTTTACATAGATTCTAAACATTCTAATCTAAACCCAAACCAAAAGCAGCACAACTTCAAGCTTCATCATGGATTTGAAACATCAAAGTTTCCATGCTCTACAACATGATCTCTTATAAAATGGTGGCGAATCTCATTGTGCTTAGTCATTGAATGTTGAATTTGATTTTTAGTGAGGTTGATTGCACTTATGTTTTCACAAAGCAAGGGCACATTGTTAACCTTCAAGCCAAAGTCTTCTAGCTGCTCTTTGATCCAAAGTATTTGTGCACAATAACTACCAACAATTATATTCTCAACTTCTGCAATTGAGAGAGCCACACAAGCTTGATTCTTGCTATGCCAGGATATGAGGCTTGCTCCAAGAAGATGACAAATGTCACTTGTGCTCTTTCTATCCTGCTTGCACCCTGCAAAATTAGAATAAGAGTATCCAACCAAATTTATAGGAGAGTGAGAGGGATACCATAAACCAACACTGGTTGTGCCTTTGAGATATTTTAGAATTCGTTTGGCAGCCTTGAAGTGTGATTCTTTTGGATTTGATTAAAATCTAGCACATAGGCAAATTGAAAACATGATGTCGAGCCTGCTAAAGAAAGAAACCAATCAATCCTCTGAATTTGGTTTGATCAACAATTGTTCCAGCCAAATCAGCATCCTTGTAGCAGCTAGTTGACATTGGTGTGGATGCTTCTTTGTAGTTTTCCATTTCAAACTTCTTGAGAATTTTCTTGCAATACTTAGTTTTTACTCAAGAATATATCATCCTTTAATTGCTTGACCTGCAACCTTAAGAGGAAGGATAACTCCCCATCATAAACATTTAAAATCCCCCCTGTATAGCTGCAACAAATTCCTCACATAGGCAATCATTAGTAGCTCCAAAGATGATATCATCAACATAAATTTGTATCAAGATGATGACAGATTTTGACTTTTTAATAAAAAAAAGTCTTATCAAATTTTCCTCTTTCATAGCCATGAGATAAGAGAAAATTGCTAAGCCTCTCACACCACTGTCTTAGTTCTTGCTTGAGTCCATACAAAGCCTTTTTACACATGATTAAGATGTTGGTGATCTTCAAATCCGGGAGGTTATGAGACATATGTTAGAATATATGGCCTTAAACAAGAGGGAGTGAATTGTTTATAAGAGATTTTCGCAAACTTTGAAGGTATAATGAAAGCCAATGAAGAATTATAGAGAAAGGAATCAAGGAAAGCAATGCACAAAGTTGTTTTAGTTGATTTCCAGAAAATCAACCGGTTGTTTTGTCGAAACAATCGGTTGTTTTTATCAGCAGTTAATAAAAACAGCTTAAAATAGATATATGTGAGATCAGGGAAAGAGAGAATCACACAAACAGATTTATACTGGTTCACTCTTACACCAAGAGCTACATCCAGTCCCCAGAAACCACTGGGTAATCTACTATGCAATCAAAACCAGATTACAAACATCACACACCAAAGTAGTGACCTTGAACCCCTCAAGAAACACACTACCTTTGGCAAACCACACCAAGAATGTTAATCTTGAACACCTCAAGAACACACAACACTCCTTGGCAACACAACTACATAAATACAATAATCAAGAAAGAAGGGAATAGAATACACTTGGGTATTACAAAGCTTAAAGTTCAGAATTACAACCCAATCCTATTCCACACACTTAAGAATGATCCAAAGCTCTTTCAAATCTTGGAAAAACTGTTTTGAT
>Ga0123342_1007938_pt1 | contig 13717 bp, 12 predicted proteins | sample Turbeawhitnodule_FD_89960 | JGI IMG/M metagenome (GOLD analysis project Ga0123342, IMG submission 89960) | Root nodule microbial communities of legume samples collected from Mexico - Turtle bean Mexico white nodule | ecosystem: Host-associated > Plants > Roots > Nodule | place: Mexico: Nepantla...
ACGACAATGTTGACCGACTGACCGGGCCAGAGGGCGCCGGACGCGTTCTCGAATTTCGCCTTCGCGAGAATGGTGCCAGACGCCGGATCAACGGTGTTGTCGTAGAAGCTGATATGGCCCTGACGCGGCTTGCCCTTATCGGATTGGGGAACGGTGCTGACGTCCACGGGGCCCGCTGCGAGTGCAAGCTTTAACTGCCGGAGGTCACGCTCCTGAAGGTGAAATTTCACGTAGATCGGATCGTACTTTGCGATCGTCACGATCGCCGAGCCGGCGTTCACGAAGGCGCCGGGGCTCACCGAGATATCGCCGAGACGTCCATCGAAGGGCGCGCGGATATCGGTGTGCTCGAGCAGAACCTGATCGGCCGCCAGCGCCGCCTTGTCCGCCTCGACGGTCGCCGCCGCCGTGTCGCGCGCTGCCTTCGCCTGATCGTAGCTTTGCTGTGTACCGGCCTTTGAGCTCAGCAAGTCGTTGGCGCGTGCCAGCGCTGTCTCGGCCTCCGCCAGGGTGGCCTGGTCGCGGACGACCATGGCGCTGTCCTTGTCGACCGTTGCTTGTGCCGTGCGGGCATCAAGCTCGGCGATCAGATCTCCCTGTTTGACAGTGGCGCCGTCCGACGCGAGGATCTTCGTAACGATCCCCTGTTCCTGGGCCGCGATCGTCGTGGTGTCGTCCGCATCAGCCCAGCCGGAGGCCGTCACATCTCGCGGCAGGATGGTCTTCACCACCGCGACCGTCTTTACCAGCGTTGGCCCGCCGTTGCGGTTGCGGCCCTTGCCGCCGCCCTTTTGATCACTGGATCTCTGGGAGGCATCGCCGGCCGTTTGGAGGCCACCGTCGACCGCATCAGCCTGTTGCGGCGTCTTCGGCAAAAATTGAGAAAGATAAGGGATGCGTTCCCTATATTGCCATGCGCCAATGCTGGCAGCAGCGATGATGCAGACCGTGACCAAAAATTTCTTCATGAGCGAGACCGGGTTGGGGCAAATTGCGCGTAAATCCAGGCTCTATTGAACCACGCTTATTACGGCGCAAAAAAGACACAATTAGCCAAGCGGCCATCACTAAGTGGTTATAATAGCTTAAATTTCTGTAATGAAAGAATGTGCTGATGTGACCTTTTGTAGGCATTGCGAAGGTTCAATCGCAGACATTCTCGCAATTTCCCTTTTGCAATCAGACGGAACGGGCAGCGCCGCCATCGCAGCGCACAAGGCTGCCGGTGATGTAACTAGCGGGCTGGCTGCAAAGAAAGGCGGCGGTTGCCGCAAACTCTTCGACCGTTCCGTAGCGACCGACAGGAATCGCAGCTTCCTTTGCCGAACGGATTTCATCGAGGCTTTTGCCTGTCCTTTTGGCGGCGGCGCCATCGAGGTCGTCGAGGCGACCGGTCAGGATGCTCCCGGGAAGCAGAAGGTTCGACGTGATTCCAAAGCGTCCGATCTCTGTTGCCAGCGTCTTGCTCCAACCGGCGAGGGCAGGGCGCAGCGTGTTCGAAAGCGCAAGGTTGGCGATAGGTTCGATGACGCCCGATGATGCGACGGTGAGAATACGCCCCCAACCTTGTTCCTTCATGGGTGGCAGCAGTGCAATGGTGAGCGCAATCACCCGCAGCACCATCGAAAAGAAATAGGTTTCCAGCTTTTCGGTCGTCATGTCCTGCGTCGTTCCCGGCGTCGGGCCGCCGGTGTTGTTGACTAGGATATCGACGCCGCCAAGCTTGTCGCGTACGGCGGCGGTTACGGTCTCCACGAAATTCTCGTCGGAGAGATCGGCCCAGATCCAATCGGCCTTGCCATTTCCTTCGGCGTTGATGGCGCGGCAATTTGCCTCCAGTGTTTCGCCGCTCCGCCCACAAAGGAGCACATTCGCCCCCTCGCGCGCCAAAGCCACGACGATGCCATGCCCCAATCCGCGCGACGACGCTGGAATGAGTGCGCGCTTGCCTTTGATGCCGAGATCCATGTCGAATTCCTCCTGTCGTCCGTCTCTCTATAAGGCGCGTAGAGTGGCGACGAAAGCGGCGCTCGTCATTTGTTTATCGTTTGACGTTTACGTAAGGTGCATATATTTATTTGGCGCTAGAAATACTGTTGCGCGAATTGGGGGATTCGCTGTCGTTTCCCGGCTCGACAATAGCCCTCTGTTTTGACAAGAGATAACCCCATCACGGGGAATATGGCCGCAATGTCGGCCAAGCGGAGATGGATGCATGACCGACACGACTGAACTGCCCGAACGCGAGAGCATGGAATTTGACGTGGTGATCGTCGGTGGCGGTCCTGCGGGGCTTTCCGCCGCGATCCGGCTGAAGCAGGTCAATCCGGAGCTTTCGGTCGTCGTGCTCGAGAAGGGCGCCGAAGTCGGCGCGCATATCCTGTCGGGTGCCGTCGTCGATCCCATTGGCATCGACCGTCTGCTGCCCGGCTGGCGCGAAGAGACCGACCATCCTTTCAAGACAGAGGTGACGGACGACCACTTCCTGGTGCTTGGTCCGGCAGGCTCCGTGCGCCTGCCGAATGTGCTGATGCCGCCGCTGATGAGCAATCACGGCAATTACATCGTATCGCTTGGGCTCGTCTGTCGCTGGCTCGCCACAAAGGCGGAAGAACTCGGCGTCGAGATCTATCCGGGCTTTGCCGCAACCGAGGTGCTCTACAACGACGAGGGTGCGGTCGTCGGTGTGGCCACCGGCGACATGGGCATCGAGAAGAACGGCGAGCCCGGCCAGAACTATACCCGCGGCATGGCACTGCTCGGCAAGTACGTGCTGATCGGCGAAGGCGTACGTGGCTCGCTCGCCAAGCAACGGATCGCCAAATTCGATCTCTCCAAGGACCGTGAGCCGCAGAAATTCGGCATCGGCATCAAGGAACTCTGGCAGGTCAAGCCCGAGCACCACCGCCAAGGTCTGGTGCAGCACTCCTTCGGCTGGCCGCTCGGCATGAAGACCGGCGGCGGCTCCTTCCTCTATCATTTGGAAGACAACCTCGTTGCCGTCGGCTTCGTCGTCCACCTGAACTACAAGAACCCGTACCTTTATCCGTTCGAAGAATTCCAGCGCTTCAAGACACACCCGGCGATCCGCACCACATTCGAGGGCGGCAAGCGGCTCTCCTATGGCGCGCGGGCGATCACCGAGGGCGGCTGGCAGTCGGTGCCGAAGCTGTCCTTCCCCGGCGGCGCGCTGATCGGCTGTTCGGCGGGCTTCGTCAACGTGCCGCGCATCAAGGGCAGCCACAATGCGGTGCTGTCGGGCATGATGGCGGCCGAGCGCATCGCGGCTGCGATCGCCGCCGGCCGCGCCAATGACGAAGTGGTCGAGATAGAGAACGACTGGCGTTCGAGCGACATCGGCAAGGATCTGAAGAAGGTGCGCAACGTCAAGCCGCTGTGGTCGAAGTTCGGCACGGCGATCGGTGTGGCACTCGGCGGCCTCGATATGTGGACCAACCAGCTCTTCGGCCTCTCCATCTTCGGCACGCTGAAGCATGGCAAGACGGATGCGGCGTCGCTGGAGCCGGCTTCCAAGCATAAGCCGATCGCCTATCCGAAGCCCGATGGCGTTCTCACTTTCGACCGTCTGTCCTCGGTGTTCCTGTCGAACACCAACCACGAGGAAGACCAGCCCGTGCATCTCAAGGTCAAGGACATGGCGCTGCAGGTATCGTCCGAGCATGACGTTTATGCCGGCCCCTCGACCCGCTACTGTCCGGCGGGCGTCTACGAATGGGTGGAGAAGGATGGCAAGCAAGTCTTCGTCATCAACGCCCAGAACTGCGTCCACTGTAAGACCTGCGACATCAAGGACCCGAACCAGAACATCAACTGGGTTCCGCCGCAGGGCGGTGAGGGGCCCGTCTATCCGAATATGTAGGGTGCAGGCATGAGCGACGCCTGCATCATACGGCAGGCGCGTCTCGATGAACTGCCGCGCCTGACCGAGATCGAAATCGACGCCTTCGCGACACTGGCGAAGGCGCTCGGCGTCGTCAGGGAACCGCACGCGCTTCCGCAAGATATTCTGCGGGAATCGCTCGACGCGGGCCTGCTGCTTGTTGCCGCCGATGACGCTGATCGGCCGGTTGGCTTTCTCGCGGCGGAGGAGATCGCAGGCACGCTCTATGTGATCGAACTGGACGTTTGCCGGGATTGGCAGCGCAGGGGCATCGGGCGGTGTTTGATGTCGGCTGCGATAAAGATGGCCCACGCATGTCGGCTTAGGGCACTGACGCTGACAACCGATCGCGACGTTCCATTTAATGCGCCCTTCTATGAGTCCCTCGGCTTTGTGTTGCCGAGGGCGGAGGCCATACCGCAGTTCCTGCAGAAAAAGCTGGATCAGGAAATTGAGGTCGGGATGGACCCGGAACGGCGGGTCGCGATGGTCCTTGCCCTTTGAAGAGTCAATCGAGGCGCCGCGGAAAAAGGAAATAGGCCGGCGGAATGAGCGCCGACCCAATGATATGTGTTGATCTATCGCCGCGAGGCGATACCGGTCGAGAGTGCCACACCGAGCCCGGTGATCACGGCAGCGGCAATCTCTGCGATGCCGATTTCCTCTCCAAGCAGCATTCCGCCGCCGATCGTGGCCAGCACCGGCGTGATCGCCGTGAAGGCTGCTGCCTGCGTGCCGCCCAGAGCATGAACGGCAAGACCATAGGCGACCGTCGCAACAAGGCCGGAAAGAACGCCTTGGCTCAAGACCTGCAGGCCTATTTCGGCAAACGGTGCGCTGGTGATCGACGTGCCGAAGACGACAGCAAGGCCGACATGGATCAGGAAAGACCAGATGGCGATGAGCGCGCTGGCCTGCACGGCCGTCAGGCCGGAGCGGCGGAACGCGTGCGTGTAGCTTGCCCAAAGGATTGCTCCCATCGGCAGCAGGACGAAGCTGCTCCAGGGGAGAGCCGCCCCCACGAGGCTGCGAATAAGCAGGATGGCCACACCCGCGACAATCGCGGCCAGGCCGAGCACACGCATGGAGTCCGGTCGTTCCCGAAAGATGGCGACTCCAATGAGGGCCGTTGCAAGTGGCATAGAGCCGCCAAGGAGGATGCCAGCCGCAGATGCCGGGGTCGAATGGATTGCGGACGTGGTCAACTGGAAGAAGGCGGCGCCCGCACCGGCGAACATCGTGGCCAGCATGCCGAGCGGCACACCTCTCGGCAGCAGTCCGGTTTTCAGCCAGACGGGCGCCAGAATGAGTGCTGGAACGCCGTAGCGGATCAGCCCGATATCGATTGTTCCCAGCTGTGTCGCGGCACTGTGACGGGTTGCCAGGATCCACGTCGCCCAGATCAGGACCGTGACGACGGCACCGGCATAGCCGATGGATATCGAGGTGGATTTTTCGTTGTTCGTGAAGGCAAGGGCACTCATCGGATCTCTCCTCCTATGGCCGTCCGCAGACTGTCTGGTTGAGAAGAGAATAGGTCGGAACGCTGAGGCATGTCCTTGCTATCTGTGCCGTCAAAATAATACGATGAGCAATTATCTGCCAAAATCTGCGGAAGGTTTTATCAATCATGCCAAGTCTTGATAAATTCGATCTGGCGATACTGCAGTGCTTGCAGGAGGATGCGCGGGCGACCAACGTGGAGATTGCTGAGAAGGTCAATCTGTCGCCATCGCCGTGCTTGCGTCGAATCCGCAATCTCGAGAAGACCGGCGTCATCCGTGGCTACCGCGCTGATATCGACCGCAAGGAAGTTGGTCTCGGCTTGACTGTTTTTGTCGAACTGAAGGTCGCGCATCACAGCCGCGAGAACGCACAGGCCCAAGAGGCGGCCTTGCTCGCCATTCCGGAAGTCGTGTCGTGTTTTCTGATATCGGGAACAGCCGACTTCTTGGCGGAGGTGGTGGTTGAGGATCTCGCTGCCTACGAGCGGCTTTTGACGGACACGTTGCTGACGTTGCCGAATGTCAGCGACATCCGCTCGAACTTCGCCATTCGCAGCATGAAGACCCATGGGGCATTGAAGTTGCCAGAGCCAAAATGAAAATGGGACCCATTCGGCCCCGTTAGCATGTTCAGAGCAGGGTGCCGCTGAGGATCAGCACCGCGACCGAGAAGTAGATCACCAGTCCACTCACGTCGACAAGAGTTGCGACAAACGGAGCGGAAGCACTGGCCGGATCGAGCCGCAGCTTCTGCAGGATGAAAGGTAGCATTGAGCCGGAGATCGAACCAAAGGTCACGATGCCGATCAGCGCGGTAAAGATCGTGAAACCGACCAGGACCCAGTGCTCACCATAGTCAAAGAGGCCAACATTCTGCCAGAGCGCGATGCGGGCGAAGCCGACGAGGCCGAGGATCGAGCCCAGCACGATGCCCGTCGGCAGTTCGCGCAGCAGCACGCGCCACCAATCGGAGAGCTTGAGTTCGCCGAGCGCCAGCGCCCGGATGATCAGCGACGTTGCCTGCGAACCGCTATTGCCGCCCGAGCTCATGATCAGCGGCACGAACAGTGTCAGTACGATAGCCTTTTCCAGTTCGCCTTCGAAATGTTGCATGGCGCTTGCCGTCAGCATTTCGCCGAGGAAGAGGGCGCAGAGCCAGCCTGCGCGCTTGCGGATCATGCCGGCAAAGCCGATCTTCATATACGGCTTGCCGAGCGCTTCCATGCCGCCGAACTTGTGGGCGTCCTCGGTCTGGTCGGCGATCATCGTGTCGATCACGTCGTCGACCGTGACGATGCCGAGCATGTGTCCGTCTTCGCTGACGACAGGCAGGGCCAGCAGATTGTGCTTGCGGATCAGCCGGGCGACATCTTCCTGCGTCATCAGCGGATCGGCACGAACAACCCCTTCCTTCTGCGCAACGGTCAGAACAGGTTCGTCGGGATCGCCGGTGATCAGACGGCGCAGTGTAACGACGCTCGTCAGAACGTGGCTCACCGCATCGAGGACGTAGATGGCGTAGACCGTTTCGCGCGAACGCTCGACCTTGCGCACATGCTCCAGCGTCTGCTCGACGGTCCAGGTGTCGGGCACGCTGACGAACTCCGTCGTCATGATGCTACCGGCTGTGCGGGGCGGGTAGCCCATCAGATGTTGGACGGCGAGGCATGTCGTACGGTCAAGCCGCGAGAAAAGATACGCGCGGGCCTCCTCGTTCATTTCCTGAAAGAGGTCCGCAACGCGGTCGTTCGCCGTGGCGTTCAGCAGGCGAGCGCCGTGCTCGACAGGCATTTCAGAGAGGATCGCAGCGGCGTTGTGCAACTCGGGCTGACCGAGAATGCGAACAGCCTTCTGCTGCGGCAGCGTAACCAGGATTGCTGCAGCTTCGGGGATTTCAAGTGCGTTCAGCCGTTCGACGCGCTCGGCCGTGGTGATGGCGCCGAGGTGGTCGTTGCTGAACAAACGAGCGGCATGGCCCGCCCGCAGTGGGAAGCGATTGATGTTCATAGGCTCGCCTTTCCGTCGATCCGCCGTAGCGTCCGACGGGCAAGCCCGACAGGAGTCGGTCAGCGCACGAGGGCCGCGTACGGCAAAGGCAATCGACTGCTACTGTCGCTTGGCATCGTGATGATGGCTCCGTTGATATCCGCGGAAAACGGACGTATCCCGCGTATGGCTGTAGGTGGTCTCAATTGGCAGAAAAGTCAAGCGCTTGAGGTGCTTGATGCCAGAATGCCGCACCTTCCGGGCGCGGCATATCCTTCGAGCAGCATCGTTGGAACTGCGGGGAGGCTCTAGAAACCCTGCAGAACCAGCTTTCCTTTCGTTCGCCCGCTTTCGATCATCGCGTGCGCCTTCTTCAGATTGGCAGCGTTGATGGTGCCGAGCGTCTCGCTGAGTGTCGTGCGGATCTTGCCTGCATCGACGAGTTCGGCGACCTTGTTGAGCAGTTTGTGCTGTTCAATCATATCCGGCGTTCCGAAGAGTGGACGTGTGAACATGAGCTCCCAGTGGGTCGATACGGCCTTCCGCTTGAACGGCACGATGTCGAGCGTCTTCGGATCGTCGATCAGCGCGAAGCGGCCCTGCGGCGCGATGACCTCGACGATCTCCTTGATGTGCTGATCGGTATTGGTCGTCGAGAAGACAAAGCCGGGGGCGCCGAGGCCAAGTGCCGCCAAAGGATACCGTCAAATGTCGCTTCCCCGCGCCAAGCTGACCCGCAACTTTCCAGGTTGCCCCGTCGAAGCGACATTGAGTTTTCTGGACGGCAAATGGAAGGGCGTGATCCTGTTTCATCTGATGGGCGGGACGTTGCGGTTCAACGAACTGCGTCGCAAGCTGCGCTCGGTAACCCAGCGGATGATGACGAAGCAGCTGCGCGAGCTTGAGGAATCCGGCCTTGTCTCGCGCACGGTTTTTCCCGTCGTGCCCCCACGTGTTGACTATGCGCTGACGCCGCTCGGCGAAACGCTGAAACCGGTCATCAAGGCGCTTGCCGCCTGGGGTGAGTAAAATGTCTTCTGCCTGCCGGAAGGCCGCTATCTTCGCGACGTTTCGGCTGTGTCAGGCGCCCCGGCCGCGGCGGTCGAGGCTTAGAGACGCGGCGAACACGAAGACACCGATAAACGACAGGATCGCGCCGACGTAGCCAGTGGCGGCGAAGCCGTAACCCTGTGCAATGACCAGTCCACCGAGCCAAGCCCCCAGCGCATTCGCGATGTTGAACGCGGAGTGGTGCGAAGCCGCAGCGAGCGTCTGCGCATCCGCGGCAACATCCATGAGCCGGGTTTGGACGGCGGGACCGGCGGCAAAGCCGCACCCGATGCAGAATACGCAAAGCGCCAGCATGAAGGGATTGGCCGCCGTCAGGGAGAACAGCGTCAGCACGACGATGTTGAATACGAGGCTGCCGCCGATAGTTCCCATCAGCGACTTGTCGGCGAGCCAGGAGCCGACGACGTTGCCGACATTCATGCCGATGCCGAAGATGATCAGCATCACGGCGACCATGCTCTCCGGCAGCATCGCGACCTCACTCGTGGTCGGCGCGATGTAGCTGAACATGGCAAACATCCCACCGAAGCCGACGGATGCCGTGGCGAGCGTCAACAGGACCTGCGGACGCTTGAAGGCCCCGAGTTCCCGCTTGAAGCTTGCACCCTCGGCAACACGGTCGCGCGGTACGTAGTGCCAGATCAGAGCAACCGTCAGAAGGCCGACGATGCCGACGATCGTGAAGGCAAGGCGCCAGTTGAGCGACTGCCCGAACACGGTGGCGAGCGGCGTCCCGAGCAGTGTCGCAACCGTCAGCCCGAGCATGACGCGGCCGACAGCGCGGGCGCGTTTGTGCATTGGCACCATGGATGCAGCGACGATCGCGGCGACGCCGAAGTAGGCGCCATGCGGCAGGCCCGTTATGAAGCGCATCACCGTGAAGCTCTCGAAGGTTGGGGCCATCGCGCTCAAGATGTTGCCGACGCAAAGATGCCCATGACGAGCAGGAGCAGCGAGCGGCGCGCCATTTTCGCAGCAAGCACCGCGATGATCGGAGCGCCGACAACGACGCCGAGTGCATAGGCGCTGATCACGTAGCCTGCCTGCGGCGTCGTCACAGAAAAGGTGTCGGCCACGTTAGGCAGCAGGCCCATGATCGCGAATTCGCTGGTGCCGATGCCAAAACCACCGCAGGCAAGCGCCAACTGCACGAGTGCGATCGCCATCGGCGATGGGGCTTCCACCACAGAGCTCGTGTCAATGGAATCGTTTACGGCGACCTGACTCAAGGGGCACTCCTTGGCATTCGATGCGTGACGTACGGGACGAGGGCGCATGCGCAGCCGTGACCGGTAAGCCGGAGATGAAGGGAAATGGAGGTATCCTCCATTGTCTCATCTATCGACGATTGGCTGCGGGGCGTCGAGTGCGTTTTCTGCAGTGCAGCGTTCCCCGATATGCATACGTCCCTTGCAAATTTGGCGGTTCTGTCCCCGCTCCTGAAGTCCGCGAAGCGCGCTTCAGCTTGAAATCGCTGGTGCAAGAACCATCTCTTAGCAGCGCGGGATAGGCCGTCGCCTCTCACTGCGGATAACAGGAACCCTATGAAACTTATCGGCTTTTTCAATCGAGATGGCGGGACGTTCAGGACCACCGATATGGAGGCCTATGAAAGCCGGGCCGAAACGGTCTTCAGAGAGGCCGGCCATGATTTCGATGCGATCGTCTTCTCCGGCAAGGAGATCGTGCCGGCCATGGAGCGCGCAGCTCGCCGCGACGACATCGACGGCATCGTCGCCGGCGGCGGAGACGGCACGATCTCGGCGGCGGCGTCCATTGCTTGGAAGAACGGTGTGGCACTTGGCGTGGTGCCTGCCGGTACGATGAACCTTTTCGCCCGTTCCTTGCGCGTTCCCCTCGATATCTGGCAGGCGCTTGAGTCACTCGCCTTTGGCGAAGTCGATCACGTCGATATTGCCAGCGCCAACGGCCGACCGTTCATTCATCAATTCTCAGCCGGGCTCCATGCGCGCATGGTGCGCTATCGAAATTCCTACACATACCGCTCGCGTCTCGGAAAGCTGGGAGCAAGCGCGCGTGCCGCCTTCGGCGTCGTGCTCAATCCGCCCGAATTCGAGGTCGACTTTGAAGCCGCGGGCGTTTACGAGCGCCGCCGCGTTTCCGCGGTCTCGGTTTCGAACAACCCTTTCGGCCAGAATGCCTTGCTTTATGCAGACAGCCTCACCAGCGGCGAACTAGGCTTCTATACCGCTAAGCCGCTGAAACCGCTCGGGGTCGCACGCCTGGCGATCGACCTCTTGAGAGGCAAGGTGAGGGAGAATGCGGACGTGATGATCATGCATCCGGCACAAGTGCATTTGCACTTTCCGAAGCTGCATTCAAAGGCGAATTGCGTGATGGATGGCGAGTTGCGTCCTCTGGAGCGGGACGTTGCGTTGAAATTGCATCCCGGCGAACTCAAGGTCTTGGTCCAGCAAGGACTTGCAGTGCAGCTTGACGAAGCCGAGCGGCGCGAAGTCGCTCGCTAGCAACTCCATGTTGCGGATTTCCAGACCGGGCACTTGACGCGCGGCAGCCTGATCGCCGCACTTACAGGTCCGATGATCGTCAAGCCTTGAAAGACGTCAACTACAGGCGCGGTAGGTAGGTGCGATAGTCGAAGTCTGAGACCGTGCGCAGGTAGGTGATGGCCTCCTTACGCTTGGTGTCTCCGTAGAGCTTTTGGTAGCGGTCCCCGAATATGTCGGCGATGAACGGCGAGGCCCTGAAAGTTTCGACGGCTGTCAGGAAGTCGTGGGTCAGTTGCGTCGTATGCGCAGGCGTGTGCGACGGTGTCGTCTCCTCGCCGGGATCGAGCTCGGAATCGATGCCAAGCAGCATGCCGCCGAGAATGGCAGCAAGCAGCAGATAGGGGTTTGCGTCGGCTCCGGCCACGCGGTGTTCAATGCGAGCGGCCGGGCCATTCAGATCGGGTATGCGGGCAGCCGTGCCACGGTGACCGTAGCCCCAGGTCAGGTCGACAGGGGCGAACGAGCCGGGCTGGAAGCGACGATAGGAGTTGGCGAACGGTGCGAAGACGAGTTGCGCATCCCGCATGGTTTGAAGCAGGCCGGCGCAGACGGATTTCAGCTTTCGCGGTTCGTCGCCTTTTGCATCGAGAATATTGTTTCCATCCTTGTCGATGACGCTGGCGTGTACGTGAAGGCCCGAACCGGCATGATCGGAGTAGGGTTTGGCCATGCAGGTCGACTTTAGCCCGTGCTTGCGCGCAGCCTGTTCCACAATACGCTTCAGATAGATGCAGTCGTCGGCGGCGGCGAGGGCGTCGGGGCGATGCAGCAAATTGATCTCGAACTGTCCGGGGCCGAATTCCGCCGTTGTCGCATCCGCCGGCAACCCTTGCGCCTTGGTATAGGAGCGTACGGTTTGCAGATAGTCGTCGAGCGCACCGACGGCGCTCATGTCGTAGAGCTGGAAGCCGTTCGGCTCGCCGCGATAAGTGAGATTGAGAGGCGGCGAAGGCCGGCCGGTATCGCGCCAATCCGGTTCGACGACGTAGAATTCGAGTTCGGTCGCGACGACTGGCGTCAGACCGCGCGCTTCATATCGCTTCAGCACGGATGCAAGGATAGCGCGGGGATCCATGAAGCTCGGCGTGCCGTCGAACTCGTGCATGGTTGCTAGCACCTGCATCGAACCCTCGGGCGCCCATGGCATCGGAGCTAAGCTGCGCTCGTCCGGAATGCAACTGCCATCCGGATCGCCTACGGAAAGCGAGAGGCCGGTAATGTCGTCGTTGTCGTCGCCCCAGATATCGAGCGATTGCGTCGACGATGGCAGACGCACTTCGCCGGCCCAGATCTTCTTCTGGGCATCGAGCGGAATCTGCTTCCCGCGCAGGTCACCATTCATGCCAACGAGCAGGAGCTCGATGCGCGGGTCGCCACCCACTGTCGTGCCATGAATCTTGTCGTCTGCCATGATCTTGAAAATCCCCGCGGAGAAGGCCAAGGTCGTAGCCTATTGGGAAGAGGCTTTCAATCTCCGAAGGTGTTTTGCAAATCATGTCCGATACTTACGCGCGCTCCAATCTCGCCGCTATCGACGCGGCACATCACCTGCATCCGTTCTCCGACATGGGAAAGCTGAATGCTGACGGCACGCGCATCATTCAGCGCGGCGAGGGCGTTTATATCTGGGACGGCCAAGGCAAACGCTATCTGGATGGCTTTGCAGGACTGTGGTGCGTCAACGTTGGCTATGGGCGCAGGGAGATCACCGACGCCGTTGCCCGGCAGATGAATGAGCTGCCCTATTACAACACCTTTTTCGGCACGACGACGACACCAACCACACTGCTGGCCGAGAAGGTCACATCCCGCGCCGGGCCTGACTTCAACCATGTCTTTTTCACCGGCTCAGGCTCCGAGGCAAACGACACATGGTTTCGTATGGCACGCGTCTATTGGAGCGCGGTCGGCAAGCCTTCGAAGAAGATCGTGATCGCCCGGAAGAACGGTTACCACGGCTCTACGGTTGCCGGCGCCAGCCTCGGTGGTATGAAGTATATGCATGAGCAGGGCGACCTGCCGATACCGGGAATTGAACACATCGGACAACCTTACTGGTACGGCGAGGGCGGCGAGCTGTCTCTGGCCGAGTTCGGCCTGAAGGTCGCGCGTGAGCTTGAGGCGAAGATCGACGAACTCGGCGAAGAGAATGTCGCGGCGTTCGTGGCTGAGCCGATTCAGGGTGCCGCAGGTGTCATCATCCCGCCCGAAACCTACTGGCCGGAGATCGCCCGCATTTGCAAGTCACGCAACATCCTCCTTGTCTGCGATGAGGTGATTTGCGGCTTCGGCCGTCTAGGGGAATGGTTCGGCCATCAGTATTTCGGCGTCGAACCTGACTTGGCACCGATCGCCAAGGGACTTTCCTCGGGTTATCTCCCGATCGGTGGCGTGCTCGTCAGCGACCGCATCGCTGACGTTCTGATCAACGAGGTCGGGGACTTCAATCATGGCTTCACCTACTCCGGTCACCCCGTTTGCGCCGCCGCAGCGCTCGAAAATCTCCGCATCATCGAGGACGAAAGGCTCGTCGAACGCGTTCGTGACGACATCGGTCCGTACTTTGGCACGGTCTGGGGCGCTCTTGGTGAGCACGATCTCGTTGGCGAGGCCGTGAGCGTCGGCCTCATGGGCGCGCTTCAATTGACTGCTGACAAGGCAAGCCGCATGCGCTTCGAAAAGCCGGATGCGGTCGGCGCGCTGGTGCGCAATCATGCTCTCGC
>Ga0123342_1007939_pt1 | contig 13715 bp, 6 predicted proteins | sample Turbeawhitnodule_FD_89960 | JGI IMG/M metagenome (GOLD analysis project Ga0123342, IMG submission 89960) | Root nodule microbial communities of legume samples collected from Mexico - Turtle bean Mexico white nodule | ecosystem: Host-associated > Plants > Roots > Nodule | place: Mexico: Nepantla...
TATTTCTCTTCGCTCTTCAACTTCTTTCTGCCCTTCACAAAAGGGCAACATCATGGAGCATTGTGATACTCTTAAAAGAGAGTATATTGAAGACCATAGTAATTCAATATACTGGCTCTCTGAAGAGATAGAAATAGAATCCAGATTAGTATCCTGCACATCAAATTAGTAACACATTATTTAAATAATGAAATCAAACATTTTAAGTCATAAAAGAATATGTCTAGCATAATACTTACTAGATGCGGATACTTCATCTAAAAGAACTAGACTTGTAGAAGAGTAACCTATATAAAGATCTTCGGATATCGTCCTTCCAATATTGTTAAGGACAGTAACAGTTTCATGGCTTATGTCCAATAAACGAAGCAAGTATTGTGCGGGGTTGAATTCCACACCAAACAACAACGTACCATCATCTCTGTGAAACAATAGAAAAGGAAATCCCAGTATATGCTTATGAATGTCAGGATTGATGCCAAATAAAGTTGAAGAGATATAACTCTCGGTACAATTAAAGGTGAAGATTTGATTCCAAGACTCCCTTATCCCATATTTATCCATCACCCACACAGTTCCCTCTAGACTAATAAAAGAGTACACGGTTAAGGGTTTGTTACTATTTTGAACAACAAATATCCCAACAAATACCCCGCTTTCACAGAGTTGAGGATGATAATGAGCGGCCACCAAACTATCAGCAAGTAAAAGCTCCCCAAAAACTTCAGTTTGAGGATCAAATGTCAGAATGAAATAATACCATGCGTTTTCAACCCATTTCTTCGCACCCCAATGCAAAAGTCCATAGTAAACCACACCATTATAACCAAAACTCTCAGTAGTACAAAGTGAACAATTAGGAATTTCCAGAGGTCTCCAATCATCTTCTACATAAGTATAGACCCAAGCATTGCGCGGAACATTGCGCAGAGGAATGAGCTCACCTTTATCATTACGGTAGTAATACTTTGGATCTGAATCAATTTTAACAACTAAATAATCGGATAATCCACGACTAATAAAGCCGTAAGAGTAGATGGATCCATCTTCATCATCATGTAAGGCAAGTTCAAAACAATACCGAATCATTGGATTGATGAAGAAGATATCGTGATTCCTTTCCATGCATATAATACCATTACATATACCGATAATTTTGTTACGAAAAGTAGGATGCACGAACGGCAACGTCAAGTTCTGAAACAGAGTTAGATGATCGTCATCCTCGCAGAGACAGGTGGTGGAGGAGGGCACAAGAACAAAAAACTTGTTGCGAGACTTGCTGTGATGTCGAGAGATAAAATCCGGTGAAATGAGTAAGGAATGGTGTAAATGGGAGAGAATCATGAATCTCACTATTGCCTTGCATGGAAGGTATGAAAATATCTCGAGTTGAAGATCAAGGGGAAGAATGGGAAGAGACATCGACATCCGTTATTAAGTGAGAGTGAGTATGAGTTTAATGGGAGTATTATGTATACATTTATATGTTAATTAAATTATAACATTATTCAAATTGTATACAAAATATCATTTATAATTTGTTTTAATTTAAAAAAATTATAAATTTTATTTATTATTTACGTATTTTTAATAAGATTTTAAAAAAATAGGTTGTTAAGTATTATGATTTATTTGATTTTCATAAGAAAAATAAAATTCGAATTACAATTAGAAGATGAAATAAATAAAATAAATAAATAATGACAGTAGAGAAGAAAAAATAGAAATTGGTGAGTCACGAATTTTCAATAGAGAAACAGAAAAGGTAAATATTTTATATATATATATATAATTTTATTTTAGTTTTCAAAACCAAACTAAACTATAATATCATTCTTAAAATAAAGAGGAATCATTTTTATATATAGATATAATATATTCGTATTTATTAAAATAAATTATAAATATATATTTTTAATATAAATATGCAAATAATAATATTATTTTATTTGATTTTAAATATTAAAAAAAATTATGTAATTTAACCATTAATATTAATAAAACTAAATTTTAAATTTACTAATTTTATAAAAAAATAAATTACATTAATAAAATTAAAATCAATAATTAATTGTATCCACTAAAGCACTAAAATAGTGATTAGATACTATTATAGATATATAACAGAAATAATTTTTTCAAAATTCAAATTTGAAAAAAAAGAAGAAAAAAAGTAAGGGTTAAGGAACTAACCATTAAACCAAGTTTTAATTCAAAATTTTATTTTACTTATTCTTTTCAAAAATAGACATAATGCATCTCTCAAATAATTTTTTTCAAATTTAATATTAATTTTTTTAGTTTTAAATTTAAGTAATTATAAAATAATGAAATAACCAAAATAAAATAATAAAATGAAATATTTACATCAGAATAAAATAGGAATAAATTTGTGTGAAAAAAAACAACAATAATGAGAAATATCCTTTATATATAATTATAGATATTTAATTTTATTATTTTTTTATTTTTTAATTATTTTAAAATATAGTAGAGATTTAAGTAAATAATATCTCATCAATGCAATTTATTTTTTTATAAAAATAGTAAATTTAAAATTTTCTTTTATTAATATTAATAGTTAAATTACATAATTTTTTCTTAAAAATTTAAAGAATCTATATTCAATAATCTAAATAGAGAACAAATTGTGTATGTAAACTAATATTTAAAATAAAATAAAATATTATTATTCTCATATGTATATTAAAAGTATAAATTTATAATCTATTTTAATAACTACAATCTATACCTATATATAAAAGATTCTCATCTTTAACTTCTCTTAATTTTTTTTCTATTTTATCCTTATATCAATATTTGATTTTATTTTATGATCATGGGTATTGCGTCATTTTTTTTTTCTAAAACATTTGGTATAGGCTGATTTTGAATTGAAAGAAAGGTGGAGGGGCATATTTTACATTTCAGTCATTTCCTATTTTTTAAATATTTATTAAATAACTAATTATTCTTATAATTAATTCAAAATTATTTTTTTCTAAACAAAAAACTAATATAGTCTCATTTTGTAAAAAAACAATTATCAATTTTAAAATGTAGAGTACGGACACGAAGATACGTATACTCTCTAAAATGTAGGAGACGGGGACACGAATCTATATATTATATAATTTTGAATTATATAAATTGAAAATAAATATTTATGTGCAAAAGTATGTTTCAGATTCTTTTGGGAGAATAAAGATATTTTTCATGACTGGTTCAAAAGAATTTGTTCTTTATTTTTATAATCATAATAAAAATTTATACAATAAATTTTAAATTTGAGCTTTTAGAAAAGTAGTGTCCTACGAGTGTCCTACGAGTGTCCTACGAGTGTCCTACGAGTGTCCTACGAGTGTCCTACGAGTGTCCTACGAGTGTCCTACATTTTAGAGATTATATATATCTCTGTGTCCGTATGGTATCAGTGTCCGTGTTAAGTGAAAAAAATTAAAATAAAATTTTCAAATTAAAAAACTTTTTATTTAATCAGTTTAAAACATAAAAGTAACCAGTTAGGTGAACACAAAATAAAATTAACCTACCAATGTCATTTAAGTGTGAACAGATAAAATAAAATTTTAAAATTAAAAAACTGCTTTATTAACTTCTAAAATTATAAAATATCCAAATAACCAAAATAAATTAATATAACAAAATATTAAGTAAGAATAAAATAGAAAAACAATTTAGAGCATTTAAAGAGGAGAATCCCTTTATATATAGGTATAGATTTTTGGTGTACACAAATTGTTTTCCTATTTTATCTTATATCAATATTTTATTTTATTTTGGTTATTTTGTTTTATAGTTACTTAAATTTAAAAGCAAAAAAAAAAGTTAAAATTAAATTTGAAAAAAACTGTTTAGTGGATACAATTAATTACTAGTTTTACTTTTATTAAAATATTTAATATTATAACTTTTTTTTAAATAAATTATTTTAAAATATAGTAGAGATTTAAGTAAAACTCCATAAATATCTCATCAATCAATTTTTTTTATATAAAATTAGTAAATTTAAAATTTAATTTTATTAATATTAATAGTTATTTTATTTGGTCTTCCCTTTAAAAAAAATAATTTAATATTTTTTTTCTTTAAAATACATACATATATATATATATATAGATTGATAATTTGATATTTAAAATATACGAATATACATATATCTCATTTAAATAAATATAAATACACATATGTATAATAATAATAATAATAATAATTAAAAAAAAATGAAGATACATAGACAGAATTTCAATCGGTTGAAATTTTAACCAATTGTTTATGGCAGCAACAAAAACAGAATTAAAACAAGCAATTAATAAACCTTGAGTAGTTCCCAGAACAACCACCGACTAGTAATCACACACAGATTACAACAACAACACAATCATAAAGAGGTGACCTTGAAACCCACAAGACCCACTCACCCTCTTTGCAAGAACACACCTCAAGGCAAAACACCCTCTGACTTTGCAGGATTTCACACACACTTACAAGTTTATGAAAGTACAGTTACAAGAATCATGAAAGAAATAGAAAACACCTGAGATTACAACAACCAGGAAGCCCCTATGATCAGATCTTGAACTAGTGCAAAGCTAAACTGCAATCTTGCAAACTTTTGAAAAACTTCTTTCAAAACTAATCAATCTCACTTTGTTTGATTTCAAACTGTGTAAAAACTTGTGTATTGGTTTCAAAAGAAAAGTTATATTTATAACACTAAAAAACTAGCTGTTCAAGGCAGCATTTATGAGCCAAAGCAGTTTTGATCACATCCAAAACAGTTTAGACCGATAGTTGAAAAGACGTTTTAACCGGTTGGTTAGGCAATTATCTAACCAAGTCAAAAACAGTTTTAAAACCTCCAAGCTGGCCAAGTGACAAACAACCGATTATTTCGATAATTCAACAGGTTGTTTTTTCCTTTGCTTGGAAAAAACACATTTCTTTTTAAAACAGATTGAGCAAGCTTTGGGAAAGGGTCAAGGAATGATCTTTACATAGATTCTAAACATCCTAGTATAAACCAAAACCAAAAGCAGCACAACTTCAAGCTCAATAATGGATTTGAAACATCAAAGCTCTCATGCTCTACATATATATATATATATATATATATATATATATAGAGAGAGAGAGAGCATGAGAGCTTTGATGTTTCCTATTTTATACTTACTTAATGATTTATTTTATTAATTTATTTTAGTTATTTGGACATTTTATAATTTTAGAAGTTAATAAAGTAGTTTTTTAATTTTCAAATAATATTTTATTTGTTGTTACTTAGTCGGTTGGGGAGTGGAGAGATGAGTATCTTACTTTTCTTTTTTAAACTGATATTCTTCTCTATTAAATAATAAATTAAGATATTTTTTAATATTTGTTGCTAGAACGTGGACCACATTAGCAGGAGAGTGGAGAGATTGGTAGGTTGCTTTCCTGTTTTAAAATGATCTTCTTCTCTATTAAATAAAAAATTAAAGATATTTGTTGTGTCTTCCGTCACTAAGTTTTCTTTTGCACACATAGTCTCGTTCTCGAATACAATGATACCCAAGGATTGAAACATCACCACTTCTACCATCAGATGACATTGTTGTACAAAAATGATATATTGTTTGGGATATTCAAAAAATTATTCAAACTGCATCAATTCAAGTTTTCTATAGAGAAAGAAAACTTTAATCTGGAAGATGGTCCTCACCCACATCATCTTCCTGGTATTAGATAGATTATTCCACTGTAGTGAGAGACACATTTTCATGTAAGGTGTTTTACTTTATTATCAGCTGGCATTGTGGTTTCTTTGTTTTTAAATCTTCCATACATGCACAAAGAAAAAATAGGACGATTCATTCATTTCGTTGCCAATCGAGGAATCTCCAACGACTTCTTCTCTCAAATTTGTTATAGCATCCACCAATATCACTCACTGAGAATTCATATGTTATGCTTCAATACTTTCTTTTATGTGTCATTTAAATTTTATATAAATGTCAATGTAGTATTTATTTTCAAGTTTCTATATATTAAATTTTACTCCTATATTTTATTTTGTGTTAAAACTGGAGGCAGATTCATAAAAGGGCCCTATTTTTTACTTTTTTTAAACAATAATAATTTATAATTTTTACTTATTTTGATATTTGACATTTTTTTTCCCTAATGATTATATATTCGATCATGTGATTTCAGATGACACAGAAAACAACAAAGAGAGATGGCAATATTAGTTGTTTTCTAAAATATATGAACTTTACCATTAGTATGTGGTATTACTGATGTTTTCGGATGTGTCTGTTTTCATAATTTTATGTTTCTCCCTAACATCTAAAATGTGATATTTGGTTGCAGGAGGGAGATGGTTACTTTAAATGTTTATGACTTGAGTCAAGGACTTGCACGACAACTTTCGATGTTGCTATTGAAGGCATATGGTGAGTGCTTCTCTTTATTGTTGATTACGGAAAAATGTGAAAGGTTGATTTCATTGTATATTCATCTCTTTAAGTTTCAACCTTTGTATATGAGTCTTACTTTTACAAATTAGTAATAGTAATTTTGTTTGTACCTGATGTAAATCACTTACATATTAATGTTGTATTTTTCTTGCAGACATGAAACATGTTCAAGATGTGCAAATGATTTGCACCAAAGTAGAAGAAAGTGTCTAATGTGCCAAGCATCAATGATGGAATTGATACATGCTTATTTTATATACAATAGTTTTGATATTCTTTAGTCAAATACATAATCAAAATATATGTTAGTGACAATTTCTTTAACATGATATTTTTAAGTACTTTCTTTTAATAATTTTTTTGTTCTTTCCGTGATTGTTGTATTTATGTGAGTGCACGAAAGAAAATCTAATGACTTATATCCATTATTCTGAAATGAATGAAAGTATTTTGTTTGATTTAGTTGAATTACATAATTTTTTCTTAAAAATTTAAAGAACCTATATTTAATAATCTGAATAGAGAACAAATTGTGTATTTAAACTAATATTTAAAATAAAATAAAATATTATTATTCCCATATTTATATTAAAAGTATAAATTTATAATTTATTTTAATAAGTATGAATCTATACCTATATATAAAGAGATTCTCCTCTTTAACTTCTCTTAATTATTTCCCTATTTTATCTTTATATCAACATTTCATTTTATTTCGCATTGCGTCATTTCTCTTTTTTAATTTTCTATTTTTTTTCTAAAATATTTTATGTATGTGGAGGTTTTTTTTATATATTTTAGTCATTTCCTATTTTTTAATTGAAAACTGTATTTTTTTAAAATGAATATAGTGTCATTTCGTATAATTTTTAAATGTTAAATTCAGATACACATAGGCTAATTTAATTTAATTGACATTTTTTATTTAATTTTTTATATTAAACATAACTATATATAAATGATAAAAAAAAGAGATGATTCGCTAATCTATACCTGTATATTATATATAAAGAAATTTCCATTATAACTATTTTTTATGAATATTTACATCAATATTTAATTTTATTATTTTATTTTGATTATTTTATCATTTTATAGTTAATATTAAATTTAAAAAAAAGTGTTTACGATTTGTACCCACTATTTTAGTGAATATTTTATTATTTAATTTTAATTTTTTTTAAATTATTTTGAAATATAGTAGAGATTTAAGTAAAACTTCATAAATATCTCATCAATGCAATTTATGTTTTTATAAAATTAATAAATTTAAAATTTAATTTAATTAATATTAATAGTTATTTTTATTTGGTCTTCCCTTTATTTTATATATATATATATATTGATAATTTAATATTTAAAAGATATGTATACACATATATTTATATCTCATTTAAATAAATATAAAAAGACATATGATAATACATATAATAATAATAAAAATAATTGCGGATACACAGATGGTCTATGTTGTCGCTAATATTTATCTATATATATATAAAAAGGGATTTTCCTATTTAATTACTCTTAATTCTTTTCCTATTTTATTCTTATATCAATAGTTGATTTTATTTCATGATCATGGGCATTGCGTCATTTCCTATTTTTTTTCTAAAACATTTGGTATAGGCCGGTTTTGAATTGAAAGAAAGGTGGAAGGGTAGTTTTAATTTTACCAATTTTAAATTTTGAATTATGGAGTAATTGTAAACATAATTTAAGATTGCAGTTAGGGAGCAATCTTGAATTTGAAATAGTTATTCAACCAAACATTTTCCTTCAAATCTCATTCTTCTCCCTTTCTTCTTCAACCATTACGCCATTAAATAACCTCCCTCCGCAACGTCCTTAGACCTATAAGAAGTGAATCATTTCCCCCAAAGTGTAATGGTGTGTAATAATGCAGGAAAGAAGAAGAAAGTTTCATGCTTCAAAAAAAAAAACAAACTCTTTCATTCTTCTTATGTTTGCACATTCTCTTCTTCACTGTACCCAACTTTTTAATGATTATATATTATTTATCATTATATTTATTCGTCTCTCATTCTCCTCTCTTTTCTCTGCAAATTTGTTCTTTTCTTTGCAAAATTGTATCTTTGTGCACTCTTTTTTTTTTTTTCACTATTTTCTTCATTATCCCTAGGTGTCACTTTTTTTCCTATCTTCTTCTTCGTTCTCCCTAAGGTTGTTTTCGTGTCAATATTATGTGACTACACATCTAAATATTTTGTGTAACTTTTTATTTTTGATGTATTCTCTTTGAACTTTTACTGAGTTTTTTTTTTTTACAAAGTGAGAGAGAGAGAAAAACTAGAGCAAGAGAGAAAACAATGAAGATCACACAACATTGATGGTGCTTAGATGCACAGGTGAAGGTTATGATAAAAGTGGTGGTAGCACCTCTCATCATTAAACAGAGCAAGGGTAAACAAATTTATTATAAGAGTAATTTTAGCATATATATATATAAATGTATATTTATTATTTATTTTTCAATTATACATGAGTAAGTAACATTATTATTTTTATTTTTAAGTGAGGTATCGCTATTTTTATAAATATTGTTGGAGGAACGTTGGAAAGAGACACCATCTCATCAAAGGGTTGATAAAATATTATTAACATAAATTTATAAAATAATAAATTACCTTAATTTTATTATTAAATATTTCTGAATTTTTGTATAAAAAATTCAAGCAACAATTAAAAGGAAAAAAGTAACAAATAATAGGGCAGGATAAAAAGAGAAAAAATTCACAAAATAAATTTATAAAATAAAGGAATACTTTCGGTTTCTAAATAACATTTTTCTTTAGAATTTAAATTTATTAATTATTCTTTTAAAATGGGTAATTTTTTTAGTATTTGAGTTTTCTTTTAAATTTTGTTGGTTCAAAAATCTATAAACATTGATTAATTGTTGAATACGGAAAGGAGAAATAAAAGAAACATGTAAAAAAAATGAAATTATTTAAATTTAGAATAAAAAAGTAAAAAAAGTAAAAAGTAAAGAAGTAAAAATGAAAAATATAAATATATTTATTTGTAATGAATATTTTCATTTATTTTTATTTTCATGGAATTACTTTAACTATTAAGTTTATTATAATAAAAAACATGTTAATATTAATTACACAATTAGTTATGGTTTTAAATATTTTATTAATATTTATGATATGATAAAATATAATGGATTAAACATATTTCAGAATTAAACAGATAGTGCCAACAGAAAGTGCAGGTCTCCCATTTGTGTTTATTAAGAAACAATTTCGTGTGATTTTTTTTTTAAATAAAAGCTTTCATGTTAGGCATCACTATGCAACTTGACATATCAACTAGGCTGACACTCAAGTAACAACAACTATTTTCCATCACATAAAAAAAATATTATTAAAAAAAAGAAAAAGAAATAAAATACAGAAATATGGGGGACTAGACCAAAACTCATATGTTAACAAAAACGACACATAGGTAGACTATATCTATTCATACAGAAATTTAAGAACAAACCAGATGAAAGCCTATTATACCAATGAAAAAATTTTCTATGAATAAATCCTAAATTAGTCAACTTATCAGCACATGCCTTCCCTTAACGAAAAATATGAGTAACCCTAAACCTGATTTTCCCACAGTAATTAAGACAAGTATTTCATTGATTACGAAGCATCCAAGGAACATTTTTCCTAGCAGTAAACGCAACACAAACCAAAGCAGAATCATATTCCAGCCAGACATTAGTAAGCCCCATCTTTTGAGCGAGTAGTCTGAACTCAAACGGAAAATACCTCTAAAGTAGCAAGACTAGAATATCCTCTGGCAGCCCCATCGGTGTTAATTTTAATCCAGCCTGGTGAAGGAAACTCCCATCTAACAAGAAGAGGACGAAAAACTTTACCAGTATGAGTATTAATACCAAAAAACTTGATCATGTTGAAATCCAACATATCATTCTTCATTGAAGCTTTAGAAAAATTACCCACTAGACAAGTTATATCTTTAATAACAAAAATAGCCTTAGAAACCTCAATCATATACTGAAAACAAGCATAATTCTTCATATGCCATATCATCCAAATAAAAAAAGTTATCACAGCAAGCTTAATCAATTTAACGAAAGGACTACCACCACTCTTAAATAAAAAGAAAGAATATCATCCTTATTAGAGAAATGAAAAGTAGGAAAAATCTGCCGAACCCAACTTCAAATACGCAAAGCATCAGAACATTCAAAAAATAAATGTTGAATAGATTCCTCGTGCTTTTCACAAAGCGTACACATAGAACAAATATGCAGACCTTTATTTTGAATATGTTGATCTGTAGGAAGCCGCCCATGAAAAACTTTTCAAAGGACAAGAGTTTTGGAAGGCGGAATATATGAAGACCAAATAAATTTACCTCAATCACATGGAACTCTTGGATCCAAGAAAAAAGTCCTAGCCGATTTAAGCTGTGAAATTAAGTTTTGCCATTATTATAAATAAATCACAGGGGCAAACTATACCTAATGTTGAAATTTACCTTCCACATCATCAATTATAGGTTGCATGTAAGAGATGTTTCTCAAGTTTCAACAAAAATTCTTATTAAAGAATAACACCTTGAAGGAGAAGATGAATATTTTACCAAAAATGTTGTTTATAAAGATATTTTGTTATCTCAAAAATCAGTATATGTGAATATTCTACTTACACTATTTAATATTATATATTAAAGATAACATAATATACCAGGAGCCCTTACATGAAGTGTATGTATTTTGTAATTTATTCGTAATTGACATTCTTTCGTAGAAAACAAAATTTGTAAAAAATGGAACACTTAGAGGGATGATCAATCACTCACATTGGTTAAGTCAATTCACACAAAAATATAATGATTTGCAGAGGGAAAAATGTTCTTAAGTATGTTTTTAGTGTATTAGTGTATCCATTGTATGGTTATACTGAATAATCTTCCAACGTATGGTTATACTGAATAATCTTCCAACATCATTTTGACTAATATTATATGATGGATATTATTAGTGAAAGATTTTTTTTTTAAAAATGTTTGTTTTTATATAATCAGTTTATTGTATTGCAGTACAATTTTATTAGATACATAAATAAACTATATTTAGTTATTATAATAATTTATGTTTCAGTAGGGTTTATTTTATATTATTAATGGATTAAAATATTTTTTGGCTTATTTATTTGTTGTTCAATATTAAAATACTGGTAAAGCGTTAAACACTTTGATTGATTTTAGGTAATCTCATAAACCTACGAACATTTTGACATTTGCTTCACAAGGTAGTAGCTTGATATGTAACAGGATTATCATAAAAAATATACATGATATAACTGATATTTAATATTTACTTTAAAAAATAGTTTTGGTTCTACATCTATACATATATATATAAAAGTGTCTTTATCTTTATTAATTTTTTGTTTTAATTATTTGATATTTGTGGTTATTGAGACCGTTGACACAACAATTTTGAATTTTAAATTTTGAAGATTCATTCTTTATTTTTGCCATATGTAACATTTTCTTCAAACTCTCACTCCCCACTTCTTCATTAATTTCCATGTTCTCTCTTAACTTCACATTTTAACATCCTTCGAAATATAAAAATGATTCTTTTGTAAATGCTCAACCAATACTTGAAGAGGGACAAAAACTCAAGTCATGATGAAGATTAACGCCTCCTTCCATGTCCCACAATTTCACCACCCCATTCGTGCTGCCACTCGCGATAAGCGACCTGTCCGTAGGAAGCGCCAACACGTTCATGTAATCATCATAGTCGGAGGTTGCAAAAGTGTTTGAGCAACGTGCCACTGTCACCAGCCTTGGAGATGACAAAGTCGTTGGAGAGCGTGACAGAGGACATGATAGGTGTGTTCGACAAAACGTGTTGAGATCGCTGGCCATGGAGAGGGAATGGGGTTTAGTTGATTGAGGTTAACACGATAAATATGGTGCATTCTACTAGAAATGTGAGTTCTGAGAAATAACACAAAAAGGTCATATGTGTTGTTGGTAAAACTAATCAATTGTGTGATTTCGCGATGTAGAGGGTCGAATATGCAACAATGGCAGAATTGTCGCAAACCTAATTAGGGATTCTGTGAAGAAGAAAATGAGAGAAATAACTAACTGGTGAGTGAGGATTTTTACAAAAATAGAAAATGAAAAATGAAATTATTTTCTAATAAATCATGTTGTTTCTGAATTTTCATTGTTTAATCATTCATGCTTCTTATATTTATTTCTTTTTTTATTTATGTAGAGAGAAAAAATTAAAAATGGATTTTAATTCAAGAGCTAGTGTACTGTTGTATTTTCACTTAGATAACTATAGTAATATAGATCGAATACTCCTTTTTGGTGGTTTCTTTTGCTTTTGGAATTTATTGTTGCTTCTCTTTTCCTCTCTCTTTGGGCACTGTCCCAGGACTCTCTTGCTGTTGAATTAATAATTGTTTATTATTTATTAGCTATTAGTATAAAATATGTTTCCATGTAACTGTATATAATCTTGATAACTTAAAATAGGTAATTAGCTGAGGTTGGCCACACTGAATTGAAAATTTTCTTGAGACTCTGTTTACTTCCTTTCAATATAATTTATGCTAATGAAATATTGGGTGAGTTATCAATTACAGTGAAACAACTTTTGATTGGTAAGTTTTGAAGGATTAATGTTTAGTGATATCCTTGTTAAGTATTATGTTATTTATCCTTAGAGAATTGGATATCATACCTTAGTGGTCAAAGTAAAATAATAGTTATGTTTTTCGTATAATTATAACTTATATAACATGGTGTTTTTGAAGTGCTTATAATATCAATTATAACTTGCATATTTTGTGAGTAATTGATATATGAAAAAAATTAAGAACAATGTGCTTCGGATACGATTACTTAAGTTTGATGGACAAGGCTATGCATTTGCTTTATTATACTATACCTTGATTTAAGGTTTGTCATTTTATGATCTATTTGTTTTTGTCATTTGCAATGAGTAAATGACTATTTTCCTATTGTAAGATTGTGAAGCAATTAGGTTTATATGTATTTGCTTTGGCTTTTTATTTTCAAGCAACATATAAGTTGTCTCTAATCTTAATTATACCGTGTAGTGAAAATTTACTTGACTCTTATACTAAAGCGGTAATATATGTTGACTGCGTATAAATATTTTCTTTATTCACTAAACAACTTGATATTGTGTAA
>Ga0123342_1007940_pt1 | contig 13713 bp, 9 predicted proteins | sample Turbeawhitnodule_FD_89960 | JGI IMG/M metagenome (GOLD analysis project Ga0123342, IMG submission 89960) | Root nodule microbial communities of legume samples collected from Mexico - Turtle bean Mexico white nodule | ecosystem: Host-associated > Plants > Roots > Nodule | place: Mexico: Nepantla...
ATATTTTAGTGTGTGGGGGAGGTTTTTCGAGAATTTGTTTTTTTGGGGGTTTTCCGGTGGAAATTTCTTTTTGTTTAGTTTTGTCCTCTTTTTTTTATTTTTTTTATTTTTTTTTTTTTTTTTTTGAATTGTGAGTTCCAAAAAATGAAATAAAAAATGAACGAAAACACAACCACCACTAGTAAAAACATCACACAACTTACATCAACCATCAACTTTCATCACTAGCCACCACAAATAGTCATCACCACTTAAAATGAGAAAAAAGACATTACAATTTTCACCATACTTAAAAGGATATAATTAAAATTGAAAAGATATGGAGTTGCAGAAAGAATTTGTCATAATTTAATAAAAAGATATCATTATAATGCGTAAGCCCAACCCATACTTATCTTTCTAAATATTAAAATAATAATATTATCTATGTTGGCCAAGTAGATGAAACATGATTTGTTTCATTTTTGAATTGACTATTTCTTCTTGCACTTCCATATTTTCTGCTACCCCTATACAAAATATGAAAATACCTTGTTATCCTTCTTGTGCCATTCACATATTCTGGATTACATAATTCAAAGTTAATATCGAATTCAAAAATAGCTTATGGATTATGTATTCCGGATATATATTTTAAAAAAATGGTATTCTGGATTATATAATCTGAAAGTATGGATTTGGGAGTAATTTCTGGATTATATAACCCGGACACGCATTTGTAAAAAGGCTTTTGGATTACATAATCCGGAAGCTAATTTAGACTTCTGGATTATGTAATCCATAAACTAATCATACAACTGAAAAAGGACTTTTGGATTATATATCTGAAAACTAATTACGAATTTAGAAAAAGATTTCTGAATTACGTAATCCAAAATATTATAGAGAGATATTTTTAAAATATAAAAAATTTATGAAAATAGGAGAAGAACATATGGAAGGTGCAAGAAGAAACTATTGAATTTCAACTAGCGTCCCAACCCATGTTTCATTTAGAGTAGCCTTGGTCCACTGTTTTTCTCTGAGTCCATCTAGCATTTGAGTCAATCTACTCACGTTCCATGTTTGAGTGATGCTTTCTTGTGGTACCTATTTTCAGCTTTTGTTGTAGTGTTAAATCACAAATTATTGCTAAGTAAAATTTTGTAAATTACGTGGTGTCAAAGAAACTTTAGTGACGGAAATGATTGATCATTGAACTTATCACATATTTCATAAGTAAAAGTCAGTTCATAATTTTGTAAACAAAGGTTATCATAACTATGATTAAATTTTTCCCCACAAAACTTCGTCATTAATTTTAATTCTTTCAGTAATATTTTTTAAAATTTAAACAGTCTAACACGCGGGTCACGTGTAATGTTTTTTTTAGAATTATACTTTTGTCTCCATCTTCTATTAACTTTACTTTTACCTCTTGGACAATTTTATATTGAGTTTAATTCTTCGTATTTTCACAAAATTTATTTTAATACGGAATAACTTTTTTACTAGTCTTTTCACAATCCTAACCATAGTTGAATACTTGCATCTTTGTTTAATAACATAAAGGATGATACTTTTTAACACTTTAACAGAGCAAAACTAATGTCTAAAAAAATATCTGACATTAATAACATTAATAGCTTTACAATCTTTATGTAATGGGGTTGCATAAAAATCCAGAACTTGTTGATGAAAGAAGAGCCATCTAGATTGGAGGCATAGATACTTTAAAGTGTTAGCAGGAATGCAAATATGCTCAAGTTAGCCCCAAGTCATTCCTTACTTTAGTGATGAGCATAGAATCTTCTCTCCTTGTGCATGAAAATAAATATGGTAGGATGTTGAATATAAATGGTGGAGTTATTACACAATATATCAGTCAAGAAGGAACTATGGCCAACGATATTTCATCTGATTCTGATAATGAAATTATCGGAGCACGAGTAAAGCTCTTTGGACATGAACAACCGATACATCAACTTCTTGGAGGAGGAAAAGGTAACCTCATTGAATTCATTTTCATAGTATTCTTATTGAATGAACTGGAGCAGCTTTACAAACTTTGTAAAACTGTATTAACAATTAGTATGTAAGTGTGCATAAATTTCATTTTTAACTTTGGATTTGAGATTTAAGGTGCTACTTTGCTCTAAAACACCAATCTGATAAGGTGCTACTTTACTTTTTGATTAAGAAAAAAGGAGTATATAATCAAGACTGAACTCCATGTTTGACATATATCACAATAAATTCATTGACTATCCGAAGATCTCATATGGACAAGATATTAAAACATTTTCACAGTGTATAACTTGGTACAAACCTTATCTTATAAACCACGGTTGATTTAGACTTAAAGTTTACTTTTTACTTAACATCTGCACTTGATATTGGTATAGTAATATAGTAATAGTAATGTGACTTCAATGAATTTTTTACATATGATAATCCATGAATTTATTCTGATAATTCGGGAACTTGCAGTGGCAGATATGCTATTATGGAGGGACAGAAATTTATCAGCTGCAGTTTTGGGAGGAATGACAGTGATATGGTTTCTATTTGAGATTGCTGAGTACAATTTGGTGACTTTCCTTTGTCACATTTCCATCACCACGATGCTTGTGCTGTTCATATGGTCCACGGCTGCAGATATATTAAAATGGTACCTTTTTGCTTAACATCAAACGTAATTTTGTCCATGAATTACAAATATAGAAGATGAAATTTTCCTCTCAATTTTTAATACCACATGTTAGCATATCACAGCTTATTTGTGAGCTTTGATCCAAATTCGTACTACAGCATTTCATTCATTGTACTTGTAATGTGCATGCCAAATGTAGAAGGACGATTTTCTTAGGCTGACCAATTAATCAAGATAAATTCATATCCTCTTATTGAATGCAATAACTGGAAGATCAATCCACTAAAAATTTTCATGCATGACTCCTAATTAAAGATTCAATGCAATTCAGTATATTAGCTAGCTATAAGGTAATGTGAATGATTTTTATGTCAGAAGTTACTTAGAAACTGTACCAATAACATCTTATTAGGTCTATATATGTTCTATGACATTCCTTTGATAAATATATCTTCAGGACACCTCCCCGGATTCCAGACATTATTCTAAAAGAATCTTTCTTCCAAGATCTTGCTTTCATTCTCCACAGAAGATTTAACCAGTTATTACCAATGCTCCTCTATATTTCATGTGGAATAGACCTGCCAATATTTCTTCTGGTATAGCCAATATTCATTTTCTTTCACTAAACTAAAAGTGAATTTCTTGATTAACAAAACCTGACATCTCACTTCTCAAAACATTTTCAGAACATTGTGTCCCTCTATATTCTGTCTGTGATTGGAAGCTACATCAGCTTTGTCAATCTGCTATATATTGGTAAGCATTTCTTTTTCTTTTCTTTTTTTATCAACAAAGAAAAAATAGATTAAAGGGAACAACACTTCAGGGTGTCCCAACTGACTGTCCTAAATTGTATTGTTTTAGCAATTTTATGCAGTCAGTAGCAAGTAATAAAGAATACCCTCTGAAAAATTAAAATATAATTACACGAGTAAGAATTAAAACAATATATATGGAGCAAATATGAGTAATTTAACCTTATTTTTATATGGGATTTTATACTGAAGTTTGTACTAAGATGTCTGGTTTCTTGTTCATTGTTCATTGATGACAAGGTTTTCTCTGCGTGCACACGCTGCCAATTGTGTATGAACGGTATGAGGAAGAAATCAACAATTGGGTGAGCGATATGATAATAGTTCTCAGAAAAAACTACAGGAGTTTTAGGAAGGAGTACCTCAGCAAAATTCCAAGAGGACCAGTGAAGGCAAAGAAAAGCCAATAAACTATTATCATCCAAACTTGCAAAATATATTGTGCAGCACATAAGTAGTTATGAGAGATACAAGCTGATGGTTATCACCAGAAAAACGTACATGAGAAGCTTATTTAAGTTTCTTCGCAAGAAAAAAAATGCTATACAATGTGATGATTTTATTTTTCATACGTGTTATTCAAAGGTGTTTACATGGATTTGTGTGTGAGTGGTTTATCTATATACTTTTCAATAAAATCCAATTGCTGGTTTTCTTCACTAAACAATGTATCGTGCGTGTGGTGTGGAGTATGTGAAAAACGTTTTCCTTCAATATTCTAAGCCTTTTAGGTTCCTCAAAGTTCACTTATGTTAGCATTCGGATTTAAAGAGAAGCTGAGGTCAGACTCCAGAACACTTTGTCTGACTACTCTTTTGGTGAAAGTAAAAAATATAACAAACACTTCTACTTTTTCATCTCTTTTCTGTTCCATTTTCTTTTTCTGTCTCCTTTTTTTCATCAATGATCACATCTGTCACTTTGTTTGTTCTTTTCATTGTTTTTTTTATCTTCAACTCTCTTCTTTTAACTTCAATCTTCTCCCTTAAAAATCATTATCTTACTAAAAATTTATTTATTAGAATTGAACTTTAAGCCTAATTCGATCTCATAAAACCGATTTATAAGATTAAGTTTGCATCCACTTATATATATAAAACATGAAATATACTGTAAAATGAAGTCCACTTCTCAATAGAAACTCATGTTGTCTTTGTATTGGAGAAACTTCCACACTTTTTCTTCTTTTTCTACATATATCTAGTCACTTGTTATATATCTATCACTTCTCCCTTTTTCACCTTCTCTCTTGTTCTTTTCCATCTGTATATTATTACCCAATCCTCCATTTTGAAGTAAGTAATTATCAGCTCTGTTAAACTATATAGTGCTTTTTGTAAACAGATATAAACTGACAGCTATAAGAAAAAAATAGGAGAAATTAAAGACTCAATGAATTTACATGGTAGTTAAATGTAGTTTCCCACCATGTAGGTTGACTTCCATAAAAAACAAGTATGTGACATTACAATTGTGCTTGTCACATGAAGCATAATGCGTCTGATGTGGTGGTGCAGTAGTCTATGACCCACTTATAATGTGGCAAACAGATAGCTCCTAGATTACAAGAATTCCACTATCATTATGACTAGCTAATCTGCCTCCAAATAAAAATTGAACACGTTCCAAAAGCCTCAAAAACTTAGTCTTCTTATTTCTATTTATGCAATAAGAGTAATGGCAGTGGCTAGAGTTCCACAGACTTCAAGTTTCTGCTTTTGGATTTATTACTTCAAAACCTCAATTTGCCTCTCATCTTCATACTTATCCAACTAGAGTAATGCCAGTGACTAGAGCTTTAGTCGTTTTCTATTCTTTGCATTAGAGAGAGTAAACCTCTAAATCAGTTTTCAAGAAATCTCCATGAATCAGTCCTGAACTATATAAAACTTTTATTCATTTCAATCCTTTTTCACTTTATTTGTTACTGTAGTTTTCATCAAAAAGAATTAACGTAACTGTTGTTTTGTAAAATTAACATAAGGGTTTTAAACTCTAATAAAGTAAAATGTTCAAGAATTGTAGTAGTGATTAAGCAATATTGAACCTTTAGTTTATTTTAACTGGGAAAATCTGGAGGTATCAAATGTTTATATATCTCTCTTACACATATTAACACTGATTGTTTTTTTTCATCAGAAAAAAAAAATATAAATAAACAAAAAGGTATTTGGTATCCCAACCTATCTACAAATAATCAATTGTACACAAATCAAACAATAAAAATGTTCATCCAAAATCATCATAAACCTACAAACTTTTCCTCTCACATTTCATCCGTGTAGCAGTAAATATATAGGATAAAAATAAAGTCAGATAAGATTAGACTTTTTTTTATCAACAAGAAAAGATATAACAAATGTGGTTCACTTTATGAGTGACCCAAATCTTACAGAGCAAAAAAAACATATACCTCAAGAAGACCTCAATTGCCTACTCTATCACAACTAGCTATATGAACGACTTAAAATTCAAATATCAACTCCACCATAAGATTAGACCGGTGTGACTCACACAACATAGAAAGACTAGGAGGAGGAAAAAAAATAATCTCCTTTATAATTAGAACATTAAACATCAGTAGCACAGATTATTTGACTTCATATATACTACTTGTAACTTATTGATTAATTTCTGATACAGTGATATGAAAAACATCAATATCAGAAAATAACAAAGGATACAGTAGTGATAGATATAGCCTAGAACAGATCATGGAGGATTTCCTATCAGAAAAGGCCAAAGAACAATGGCTTTTTACCTCTAATCCAGTAGTGGGGGCACCAGCCTCAATTGTAAATGAACAAATGATTATAATTACAATGGTGCTTGCTGATGAAGAATTGGAAACATAACACATGGAGCATAATATTAATTAAGCAACCGCAAACCACACATTGATGTGCCGTAATGCCGTAGAATTCTAGGATTAAATCTGCTTTGAAAAGTTTGCATTTCGCAATTTCCTAAAGAATCAACAACCATGCCATTATTGGTCTTCCTCCTCCACTGAACAATAAGTGGAGCCTCTAATAATGTTCTTTTATATAATTTTTAGTCTAAAAAAGGTGGTAATAGAACTATAGAAGCAGCCACTGAGCAAAATAATTCTATATTTTTCACTGCTGCTTAATACTTAACTAGTTACAACCTCCCCAAGTCATGACAAAAGTTTTGCTTAGGATAAAAATAGTCAGTTTTTAAAAGTCAAATCCATCATGGTCGAAAGGATAAAAAAACTAACTATCTCAATTTATGTACTATTTAATTATATTAGTATTATTATTTAAAACTAAGTTCATTCTGTTCAACTATTAAATCTGGAATGAATACCTCAATCATTTCTCTGATTTTACTAACATTGGATTTTGCAATTGAAACATGAATGCCAATTTAACAGTTGAAAGTGATCACTGGAATCAATAGTAGGATTTGTCTAAAGGAACCAAAGATAACTACAGGTCATGTTAGCAACCACAACTAAATTTCATGACAAGAACTGAGTGGTCCACCACAGTGTAAAGTTAGTAATAACTTACACTTTTCAAGGGTAATGAAAAATTGAAAAGGTCTTCAACAGCATACAAAGGTATTTTTATTTTTTATTTAGCACATTGGTTTCTATTGCTTATATATATAACAAGCATATACATGTGCTATGTATGTTCACTTCTGAAACAGCAAAACCTGTCCTCAGGTGAACACTAAGCAAAGTGGGAGAGGACAAATGGTGAGAGAATTGAGAGAGGTGAAAATTGTGGATGCAAATATTGGTTTCTATGGTAATGTCTATGCAATCTTGTTGGTGGTTTTGGTTACCTTTTGCATTATTCCAGCCATCATGTTTTCTTGTGCAGATGGTGTATCCAAGGAGAAAAGTTCTACAGCAGATCAAGAGCCTTATGGAGCTGCATGTGGTGCAGCATGTGGTGCTGGATGTGGTGCCTAGAGATCTTGCTTGCTACTATCAACTTCATGCATAGATCTGGAAGAGGGAATTTTAGTGGCTATTGTAGTGTTAGTTTCTTATATTTCACATTGCAGCTTGTTGCTAAGGCCTATGATTATTAGTGCTAACTATTTTCACTTCTTACAACTATAAGCTGAGAAGTTCTGCATTTCTACTAAGTAACAATGCATTTCATAATAGTTTTGCCTTAACTTATCAAATTCTCTTCTCTATGTAATATTGCTTATCTTCTTACATGCACAATTTTTACTATTTATTACTTAAAACTTATTAATTAAAAATAAATGTCGAGGTTATCGAGTTAGTCTAAGGCACTAGTTTCTAGTGCTGAAATATTAAGTTAAAGTTGATTGTAAAAGTGATGAAAGGATGAGATAGATCATGAATTTAAAACCTTCACTAATAAAGACTAACATACTAGTAATTAAAAATTATCAATTAAAAAAAATGTAATTTAGATACTAGTTCCAAAAGGAATGATTTGGGAATACACTCTTCATAAATATATTTTTTCTTTCTTAACAATACTTTAAGAATAAGTTGAAAGTTCTTAACAAATGTCAAGATGGCCGAGTTGGTCTAAGGCGCCAGTTTCAGGTACTGGTCCGAAAGGGCATGGGTTCGAATCCCATTCTTGACAATTTGAATTTTTTTAAAATCACTCAACAAAAGTTCCTTTTATTTATCAATGAAAGCAAGTCCAAAATACTACTAACCAAGAATGATTTATACTTTGAAAGCAAAGTTTTATTTTCTGATACAATGTATGGAGCATCACCATACCTAAGATTTATTCTTACACCTGGACTTGAAACAAAAATCATGCAAGTAGGCATGCATTGAAACATTAGAGGACCAAAAGACACTTTTTTTCTTTTCCTAGGCTTCAAATTGATGAAATCTATCTTCTCTGTTCAGTAACTCTACTTGGCTTAACCTTACCAGAAGTGACATCAGAATCAATGTCTGAAAATGAAGAATAATCTGCACACACCCTATTCTTTGATCCATAACATGCCCATTGCCAGGCACACCTCAAGGCTTGGAAACAGATTCTGCAGGGTTGCTTGATGAAACATGAGACACAGGCTAAAGGGCAACAGATACAAAGCATGCAACCGCTACAAATAAATTCAATAAATTTCTCTTTGGTTTTGTGACCTTGTTGCTGAAAAGATGCCAAACTTGAACAATTGCATGGTTTGGCATGTCTTGTTGTATCAACATGTTCATGCTTCTGCCTCCTCCTATGGAAGAATGTAACTCTTTCTTTTTTGTCTTCAAGGGCTAGTTTGCACCCCATATCACTGTATGTGGGACCCATATGCCATCAAATTTATGCTTAATGCTGTAGTTGAGATGAAACCCTGCAATCCTTGTGAAGGATTGTGAACTGTGAACATTTGCATGAAAATCTTCTTAGGAAAACCTTTGGAACATGCTGCAGTTATTTCTATGAGTATATATATATATATAATATATCTTCCTCTGTTCCTTGTCTCTTTGGTTTTCTGCTTTTTAGTCATCAAAGAATATTGGTTGCGAAGGATGCTTCTTCAAATTCGAGATTCTCTCATGGCTAAGATAATCATAGTTATTGGGGAGGTTATAGTCTGAGCATTAACCATTAGTTTTTTAGACACCAAACAGAACAGTGCTTATTGGAAGTTATTGATTCAAAATAATAGGTAATCCAATGTTTTTCATTCCTTTCTATAATAATATGGGACCAGAATTCTTTAGATAGAAAGCTTTTATAATGCATTAGCAGGAACACTCGTTTGCACACATAACTTATTCGTTTATCACTTTATTTAAAGTGGAACAATGTAGATCACACAAGAAAGGAAGCAGAAAGAGGAGTCCTGAAATCAAAGCAAGGCATCTTCCCTACCATCTCTACCTTCACTGTACACAACCACAATTTCAGCATCCCAATTCAAGTTTCTTTCTTTTGGCACCATTAAATTGGATTCTGGTTACCCCAATATCTTTTATCCTACACCTTTCGGCATGTTGATTTAATAACTTATCTAAGCTCCTTTTTATCAGCTTTTAACAAAAAACTGAATAAACCAGACGAATGTTGCAAAGACCAAAGTGTTAAAGAAGATTTTGAACAAAAATACACTTTTAAGTGTCCAGAAAAGGCCTAGAGGAAAGACCAAAACATAGTAATTATATGGAACTTTATAAACAGCATAATCAATCATGAATTTGTTTGAACATTCATCCTTGACTTTCTTTTAAACCACTAGAATTACTTACGTTATTCTAACTAAAAGAAACATTTAGTACTTTACTCTCCAGTAGTTATTAATCATCTCTCCCTAACCATCAAGGAATCAAACCTTTTCAGTTGTTCATCATAAGGTTCTTTAGGTTCATCTTTGTCTCTTCACACGTCCTCTAAATCATTAAGTTTTTCATCCACCTTTTCTTTTGTATATCATATAATTTGAATATTGCACCAAAGATTATCAAACGCAGTAGTCACGAGTGTATGTATTATATAAAGTATTTGATTTTCAAAAACCAATAATTCTAGTTTCCATGGTCTAAAACCTGTTTTTTTTGCATTTTCAATATGTTTCCAGAAAGGCTATTAGTTACTTTACTTAAGGGCATGACGTAGAATTTGTGTTAAAAAATTGACATGAACCATTTAATTGATATAATTTTTAAATAATCGTTATATAATAAATTTATTATATTTGTGATTGGATTCTTGTTAGATTGAGTGTCTAACCTTAAAAACGAATGGTACCAAGAAGAAAATGTTCCTTCAACAGGTTCAATTTTGGTTTATCCACAATTAATGTAGTTAGTTTTACTATTTTTTCGGCGGATGATGATGGTTACCCTTCTTGCGTTCGAAACTGTGGAATCCCTAAGCCTAACCCTCAAGAACACACTCTCTAGGTTGATTGAACAATGCAAGAACCTGAGAGAGCTCAAAAAAATTCATACCCAGATTCTAAAGTCCCCAACTTTACACTCTGGTGACCAATATTATCTAATTACCCGTCTCCTATTTTTTTGCTCCTTTTCGAATTATAGTTCTTTCAGGTACGCCACCAATGTCTTTCACATGATCAAGAACCCTGATCTTCGTGTCTACAACATCATGATCAGAGCATATACAAGTATGGAGGGAGGTGATGACACTCATTATTGCAAGGCTTTGATGCAGTATAAACGAATATTTTCCGAAGGGATGGTGCCCAATTGCCTCACCTTCCCATTCCTTTTAAAGGGTTGCACTAGGTGGCAGGATGGTACTACTGGCCAAGTTATTCATGCCCAAGTGATAAAGTTTGGATTTTTGAAGGATGTTTTTGTTGGCAATTCTTTGATCAACTTGTACATGGCTTGTGGGTTGTTGAGCAATGCCAGCAACATGTTTGATGAAATGTTGGTTACAGATGTTGTGACTTGGAACTCAATGGTTATTGGGTGTTTGAGGAATGGAGGACTTGACATGGCAATGGACTTGTTTAGGAAGATGAAGGAGAGGAATATCATAACTTGGAATTCCATTATTACAGGGTTGGCTCAGGGAGGGAGGGCAAAGGAATCACTTGAGCTTTTCCATGAAATGCAGCTTTTGGGTGATGATATGGTTAAACCTGATAAGATTACAATAGCTAGTGTCCTTTCAGCTTGTTCTCAACTTGGTGCCATAGACCATGGGAAATGGGTGCATGGTTATCTGAAAAGAAACGGCATAGAGTGTGATGTGGTAATTGGAACAGCACTTGTCAATATGTTTGGCAAGTGTGGGGATGTGAAGAAAGCGTTTGAAATCTTCAAAGAGATGCCTGAGAAGGACACTTCGGCATGGACAGTAATGATTTCTGTGTTTGCTCTGCATGGATTGGGTTGGAAGGCTTTTGATTGCTTTTTAGAGATGGAAAGAGCTGGAGTAAAGCCAAACCATGTCACATTTGTTGGATTATTGTCAGCTTGTGCTCATTCTGGTTTGGTAGAACAAGGTCGCTGGTGCTTTGAGGTGATGAAACGTGTTTACTCAATTGAACCACAAGTTTATCACTATGCTTGCATGGTTGATATTCTTAGTCGAGCAAGGCTGTTTGAAGAGTCGGAGATTCTCATAAGAAGCATGCCGATGAAGCCGGATGTTTACGTGTGGGGTGCATTACTTGGAGGTTGTCAGATGCATGGGAATGTAGAATTAGGAGAAAAGGTAGCTCTTCATTTGATAGACTTGGAACCGCATAATCATGCTTTCTATGTTAACTTGTGTGATATATATGCCAAAGCTGGTAGATTTGGTGCTGCCAAAAGAATTAGGATTTTTATGAAAGAAAGAGACATAGAAAAGAAAATCCCGGGTTGTAGCATGATTGAAATCAATGGAGAAGTTCAAGAATTCTCAGCTGGAGGATCATCTGAACTTCCCATGAAAGAACTAGTATTGGTCTTAAATAGATTAAGTAATGAGATGAAGATATGAATTCCTTGAATTATGAGCAGAAGCATATATGCTTATGTGATAAAATCTGCACATTGCCTTGTTAAACAATAGTGCAGCAATCAATTGCAGTTGCATGTGATATAATTTCTGGTCAACCATCACTCCATAAGTGCTAGGCACTTATATGTTGTTATTTAGGTTATATATGCCGCTCTGTAGCCTGTGATGAAATCGTTCTTATTCATATCAACAAAGTGTTTTGGGACAGTTGCAAGGGACATACAAGGAAAACTCTAGTTGCTTTCAGTTTTAGATTTGAAACTCTTCTAAAGAATGTTTGGCATCTTGTCAATAGAATCTTCACCGCATGTTTAATGAACAATGTAGTTTCCCTTGTAAACATCTGGTGATGGAATTGAATAATATGCAATGCCATTTGTTGGCTGAAAATGACTGAGCATAATCTGAAAACAATATTGCTGTTTTCCAATCAAATGTGGAGTTTTACTTTACTAATTTACATTATATTACGTGCATTACCTAAATATATTACCTAAATATGATTTGAGAACAACATTTACAGTACCTAGTAAGTTTATTAATGTATGATGTAAGTTAATTTCTCAGTTCAGATTCAATACAAAATTCTAAAATTTCTAATCATGACAAAAGAGTAGCAGAAGGTAAAAACCACTACATCCAAAGAATTAAAACGAGCACCATATAGTTTAACAACAGCAGTCCAAAGGCATCTCCAGATCACAAACAATCCAAGGTAGTTTTGAAATCTTGATTGTCGCTGCGCAGTTGCAGACTTATATCATCTCTTCTTCTTTGCTTCATCAATTGCAGTCCTTCTTTCAAACCCAAGATCAATAATATCTTCATCTTCATTTTCAGGGTCATCTATGTCCTCCCAATCAGAATCAAACTCCTCCTCATCATCTTCCGACAATGAACGTTTCCCTAGAATTTCCTTCATCAACTCCTCGTCAGCTTCTATAGGCTTCCCCACTAAATACCTCTGCAATACAGCTTCAAACACAGAAGGAATCGCCTCAGCATCACCCTCTTGAAGCTTTGCGACACGCCTCTTCAACTCTTTAACCCAAACACACAAAATAAATTTCCTTTTAGCAAAGACTCAAAAGATCAAAATTTGAAACCAATGACTAAAATCCAAACTACCTCTTTCAATCAGTTGGCATTTCCATTAAACCTTATTTCATAATACCAAGTGTTACCCCCATCCTTATCAAACAAATTATGTTAACACACTTGTATCAATAAACTTATATCGTCCCAAAGTTCATTTAGTAATAATGAGAAAAAATATATATAAATACTTACATTGTTAAATAACTAAAAAATTTCATATTATGATAAAATTTGTTAACTTTCATATAAACTACTTTCCCATAACCCTTTTAGTTCGATAGAAGGCAGATGGAATAAAATAAAAATTTGAACTAAAGAGAAAATGAAAGAAAGGAGACTTTTTTATTTTATTTGACAATTTGAATTTTCTCTTTTTTTTTTCTCCTTCTACTTTCTCTCCAATCAAACAGAAGAAAAATTATTGTTATCCATGCTTTTTTTTTTTTTTTTGTTTCTTCCAACCAAAGATAAGTTTATAATTTTTTATATTACGTTTTCCAATAGAAGATTGTTTTTTTTTTATTAATTCGCATTATAAATTCACAACACAACTCCACCCACCTCTTCTCATCCCGCATCCGATTGCTTGGGGTCAGTGTTCACAGAAGCATTATATCAAACACATGAAAGGCACCCAAGTAATTAAGAAGAAGAAAAAAAAGCAGAAATTGAGGAAGTGAATTGCGAAAGTGCGAAG
>Ga0123342_1007941_pt1 | contig 13713 bp, 5 predicted proteins | sample Turbeawhitnodule_FD_89960 | JGI IMG/M metagenome (GOLD analysis project Ga0123342, IMG submission 89960) | Root nodule microbial communities of legume samples collected from Mexico - Turtle bean Mexico white nodule | ecosystem: Host-associated > Plants > Roots > Nodule | place: Mexico: Nepantla...
AATTCTCCCGAAAGAGTTTTTTCCTGAAATTCCACGTAAGAATCTCCACTGAATTTGGGACAAAACGCGACAAATTTCAGGTCAAACGGATGAGTATTCGCCCACGAAAAAAATCAAATAGTTTCACACACAAACGAACCATCCTTTTAGTCGTGGCAGTGATAAATAAAAAATTTATTGCCAATCTTGTGCGACGAATCTGGGGCTCAAATCTCAGCCAAAAGTCAGTAGACACAATGAAGAACGTCTAGTAAAAATTGCATACCAAAATAACCAAGGATTACAGCGTAGTAAGTCCCAGACCGAGGGTGAACAAAACTGGTTTATCGAAAACAAACGAACCTGGCCTTTCTCCCCCGTATCTTCTTTTTATGATTTTTTTTATGGACGTGCCTCCTTACCTGGGTGCAAACAACATATGAAAGTACTTGTGTGAATTTTTTCAGCGCAATACGAACCCAAAATAAAATTTCAGAAAGTAGGGCGAAATTTCACAAGTTTCGGTAGAGAATAGCCTTGGTTTGCACAAAATTTCTGAAAAATTCTCCTGAAATAGTTTTTTCCTGAAATTCCATGTAAGAATCTCCACTGAATATGGGACAAAACGCGACAAATTTCAGGTCAAACGAATGAGTATTCGCCCACGAAAAAAATCAAACAGTTTCACACACAAACGAACCTTCCTTTCAGCCCTGGCAGTGATGATAAAAAAATTTATTGCCAATCTTATGTGACGAATGTCTGGTAAAAATTTCAGACCAAAATACCCAAGGAGTAAGGTGTAGTGAGTCTCATACTGAGAGTGAACAAAACTAGTTTTCCGAAAACAAAACGTCTTTGCTTTTTTCCCCCGTATCTTCTTTTTGTGATTTGTTTATGGGCGTGTCTCCTTACCTGGGTGCAAACAACATATGAAAGTACTTGTGTGAATTTTGTCAGCGCAATACGGACCTAGAATAAAATTTCAGAAAGTAAGGGGAAATTTCACAAGTTTTGGTAGAGGGTAGCTTTGGTTTGCACCCAATTTCTGAAAAATTCTCCCGAAATAGTTTTTTCCTGAAATTCCACGAAAGAATGTTCACTGAATTTGGGACAAAACGCGATAAATTTCAGGTGAAACGAATGAGTATTCACCCTCGAAAAAAATAAAACAATTTCACACACAAATGAAGCTTTCTTTCAACTATAGCAGTGATGAATAAAAGAAAATTGTCAATCTTGTGGAACGAATCTAGATTTTTCGAAGAACGAATCTAGATTTGTCGAAGATAGGCAATGCTAGAGACATGATAAAAACCATTCATGTGTCTTCACCTAACAACTTAACCTTTCGCTATTTTGAACACCATAAGCTAATCATGTTCTCCATGATAAGAAATATTTTGAAACATCATCTCAACAATTAGCATGGGATGTGAATGCAATTTGTTTCCTTTTCTGACATGATGGAGATTAACCCAAAAGAATTAGAGGCAGTTGTTTAAAATTTAATGTTATATGGATATTCATTGCTCAAATTAATGAACATAAATTCTTCCATAATAAACATGATAGTAAAATTAATAAAATTATTCAACACATTTATTACTTAAAATATACTTCCTCAATTATTTAAAATAAATTATAAATAAATTATTAAATAGAAAATTATTTTTTAATAATAGAAATTACTTTAAATATCAATAAAAAAATATTTTTGATATAGTATATATAATTTATTTAATATAATAAATAAATTTTTTTCTAAAATTAATTTCTATTTAGTAATTTTCTTAGTAGTATTGAAAATTTTGAAAAAAACTTCAGTTTCTTTTATAATTTTAATATAATTTTTTTAACATCTCAAACTTACAAGACCATATTTTTTTTAATTTAAATAGTCGTGAAATAATATTAAATGATTTAATTGATATTAAAAAGTTGAAAAGAATAAATAATAATATAAAAAAAAGGAAGAGATAGGGCTCTTCATATGGAGACTTATCCTTTCGAATTTGTACCAGGTAGACTTAAGAATCTTTGGAAAAAAAAATTAATCAAAGACCACTAACGGTCACTATTAGGATTAGATAGATAAACATGATTATATGGATAATTTATTTAATCAAGTAATAATTATTAGGATTAGTGGACCATACTAATCTAAATACATGTAAAAAGTTTGTATTACTTTATATTCTAAATTTTTTAACTAAAATATCTTACATACAAATTTAGAAAATAATTTAGAAATTTTTATTAATAATAAAACTATTTTAGATACCAATTAATTTACTTAATATAATAATTAATTATTTTTTTATTTTTAAAATTAGTGTTTATTTAAAAAAAATTCTAGTAATTTTAAGAAACATATATGAATAAATATAACACGAGTATAAAATTTTATTCTTTAAATTCTTAGTTAAGAAAAATGAGACAATTACCACTTTTAAAATGTTATATCATTTTACTTAACTGTTTTGTATTAATTATTTAATTAAATGGGATATCTTTAACTTCATCTTATTAATGATTTTTTTCTCAATAAAAAATAAAATAATAAAAAAAAACATTTAAAGGATGTTTTAATCCTTAACTTACACAATTTATCATTACACGACCTTACATTCTTATGACCTACATAAAAATATTCAGATATTGAACCCGTCTACTAGTCTTCATCTTATTAATATAATAAAATTAGTTTCTATTTAATAATTTTATTGTAATAATAAATTAAAGTAATCAATATTTCATTACATGTTATATGAGAATTCCACACTCTAAAACTTAAAAAAAAAAACAAATATAATAATGTTATACGAAAACTACACACTGTATAAAAAAATATAATAGTAGTTTAAACTGAGAAATAAAAACATTAAAAATAAAAATAAAAATTAAATTAGATTAATACCCATTAAAAATACTTCTACAAATATAAAATCCCACACAAATTTTAAAAAATTAATTATTTAAAAAATCTAAAATTACAATTACATAATAATGTATTTTTGTCAAATTTTATTTATATAATGAAATTTAGAGTTATATATTTTTACGTCAATTTACATTTAAAAACTAGTTTATAAAAAATTAATAAAATAAGTTAACTTATCAATTTAGAACTTATAAATGTGAAATATATATATATATATATATATATAAAAGAAATGCATTCCTTTTTAATTTTTTTTCTTTTCTTCAAGAAAAAAGAGTTTTAATGAAAATTATTTAAAAGAGGTTAATATAATTCTTAAAAATTATTTAATTAACGTAGGTTTTTTAAATTTATTAAGTTTCAAAGATTATTCTAAAACTTAGCAACGAAGGTATTTTTAACTTTTCTTAACTTTCAAATGTTTATTTTAAAATTTCAGCAAATTAACGCAGGTTTTTTCAACCTTCGTTAAATTTCAAAGGTTTATTCTAAAATCTCACTAAAATAACGAAGATATTTTTAACCTTCATTAAATTATAAAGGTTTATCATAAAATTTCAACAAAATAACAAAGGTTTTTTTAACTTTCAGTATCTTCCAAAAGTTTATTCTATAACCTCAGCAAATTAATATAAGTCTTTTTAACCTTTGTTAAGTTTCAAAGATTTATTCTAAAATGTTAACAAAATAATAGAGATTAACGAATGTTTTTTTAACCTTCATTAAATTCCATAGATTTATTGTAGAACCTCAATAAAACACTCCATATTTTTTAAACTTCAATAAATAATATAATGAAATCTATTCATAAATAAATAATTAAAAACTACATAGTTTTAATATATTTTATAACTATATTCTCTAAAATTTTGAAAGTGTAACTTTACATTACAAATAAGTTTTCTAAAGTTTCAAAAATTTATTTTAAAAACTCAGCAAAATAACTTGGAGAATAAGTATTTCAACAACTAATCTTAGATAATAAGTATTTCAATACTATTTACATATTTCTTTATGATTGATGATAGATAGTTTATATAATTCCTAGTTTTTTTTTTTTTTGTTATGAGTTCATACTTCAAAAATCCTGACTTATTTTGTTTTAGCTTTTGATGTACTTATGTTTTATGTGCAATTTTAGTTTTAATTAGAATTGTTAATATTTAATTCTCATAATTTTGAAATATTTTAAATTAATACTTTTATTTTAAAATGCATCTGATAATTAATTCACTCTGAAAGTGAGAAGTAATAAAGCTAATTTCTCCTCACAATATGTTCTTGCAATCTTTAGTCAAAAACACACATGACTTTGAAGTCCACATCTGACAGATAATGCAATTACTTGAGATATATAAAACAATGATAAACACTAGTAAGGAGAATATAGTTCCTTATTTAGTGTTTCTTCTCCTTAGATATTATAGATATAAGTGTGACTGAATTATAATTCCTTGCTATAAGACTGCATACTGTGGTATTTAACAGAGGTTTTGAAACCCATGGTATATTTTACGGAAGTTCATATTTAAAAAAACATCAGAGAACACATTCCCCTTAACATTTATGATTTAGCGGGGGAAATTGGTAAATGACTTAATAGAGGTTTTAATCCTGAATAATGTAAAAATAAACTCCCGTTAAAACCATTTTTTCTTGTAGTAGGTTTTCTATTAAAAAAATTCACATAATTAAATCCTATTTAATTCTCATTAATGATTTTTATTTAAACTTTATTAAACTAAGAATGACTTGCAGTTTGCATTTATAATTCAATAAATAATTTAATCTTCGTTACAACAAGTCATATAAGAAATGTTTGTCAGTATGTGTCTTCAATGCATGAAATAATGTAATAAAATTAAATTCAATATTAATGAGGGTTGAGCCTTGTGATTGTGATGAACACCAGTGTTATATAAACTACCAAACACTGCTCCATCTTCATCATTCTCAAGCTCATTTCTTGTCTCTAGCATCCTCTGCATCTTCTTTATCTTCTTCATTTTCTCTTGCTTTTAGCAGATTTCAGTTCTAGATTCCATGGCAACTAACAACAAATGGTTAAACATAGTGGTAGATGGAAACTCTGCTTTGGCTCCTTACTGGCCCAGCATTTTTTCAGACTGTCTTCAAAATATAGTCAGGTCTCAAAATTCTTGATGTTCATATTCCATGCATGCATCATAATTTGCTTCATATAGTGTATTAAATAATATGCATGTTGTATTTTTTTTTTATCTTTGATATTAACCATCATTCATAACATGCCCAATTAATAGATTTGTTTTCAAAAATAGCAGTAGGAATTTTATTTTTTAATATTTTTTACCTTTTTTCTTTAAGAATCTAGATCTATAAACTATTGAAAACATTTTCTTGGATTTAAAAAACCCAGTGAAAATTGATATCTTTTTAAGCAAAATCTGAGATTTTTAACACCAGTGGGGGAAATGTAGCCTAAAAGAAGACGAAGGAGATTTATTTTATGACTTTTATTTATTTATTTGTTTATGCATATAAATATAAATAAGCAGAAACTGTTTCAATAATTTTATAAAAATATCATGTTTTATATAATAAAAAAATGTCAACTGATTATGATTATAATTAAAATCATTTATACTAATGTTTCCTTTCTTTATTATAAAAGATAAAAGATTATAATATTTTTTCTGTATTAATTATATTTTACACTGTCCGCCATTAATTTATGCATAAAGTGAATTGGGAACCTTGTTTATGGTTAATTTATTTATCCAAATTTTAATATTTATTAATATAACTTCTTTCACTATTTATATGCAGGACCTTCTTTGAAGAATCAAGAAACGAGGTAATTTAAAATATTATAATTTCATTTTTTTATGTTATATATCTTTTCTAAACATGCACAGAAGGAAGTTACACTAATCCATCGATTTCAAAACTAAAACTCAAAGTTTCTTGCATAATTTATGTTACACATATCATTCATCCTAAACTTCATTAAGAATAAAAACATTTTCTATCATACAATATATATATTAGTTTCTCAAATTCACAAAGACAAATCATCTTGTGTTTTGTTTACAGGGAGCAAATGCACAGGTGGGTCTGATCCTGTACAATGCAAACGACAATCCAGGTAAATATTATTTCATTTACCTTTTACTTTCAGTATACATAAGATATGTCTTGTTCAATTCAATTAATAACAACTTTGTACTAATTATGTTTGCCTTTAACCTTATCACATGTAATGTTAATTATCTGGTTCATTCCCTTAGTAACACACACATCATACATAGGATAATTTCTTTTGTTCATGTTGGAGAGACTCATTCCTCAGTAAATTTTTTATACATATTGGAGCACAAATCCTAAATATGTTTCTTTGTGTCCCTTACACAGGGTTGGGCGTCCAATATATCTATTGGACAAAAGAGGTGGATGATTTTCTAGCTGTGCTGCCATCACTGGTTTTCAATGGAAACAACGAAAACCAGCACACCATAGTGCAAGGTCTTGCAGAGGCCTTAGTGGTATATATATGTTAACACATACTTCTTTTACTCCTTATTAATTCCACCATTGATGTGTAACTATCTCACATATGGGATTTGCAAGCAATAATAACAATGTGTGATGTGAATCATGCCCTAAGCAGATGTTTCCAAGCCCATCTAATGTGATGACAGCAGAAGAGTACTATCATGGAACAAGACATTGTATTGTGATAGCAGCAAGAGATCCTGTTCCTCTGAGAATGCCTGTCTCTGTGCCAGAGATTAGTCGAGGAAAAACTATTGGCACACAATTATATGCTGCAAATGCTGATTTCTACGACGTGGCAGAGTTGTTTGGCCCAGTAATGTCATGAAACTCTCTTTCTACAATTATGATTTCTACTACTATAAATGCTGATTTATACATGTTACTGCATGCAGCTGGCAGTGTCTCTGTCAATAATATCTCCAGTACATCATCCATGTTTTGAAGTGATATTCAATATGGTAAAAGTTTATCTTCATAGATAATTCACATTCTTTTACTAATATCTTTTTTGTCGAGTAAGATATCTATTGAATGAAATACTTTTCATTATAGTGTCTAAGCCAAGGTTTTACACTATAGTTGTAACTTCGAGTTCATGGATTATTTCTAATGTACGCTTAACATGTTTTTCATATTCAAATTGGTGTTTTGAACCATTGATGATATATATGATGTCAATAAAAAAAGAAAAGGTTAGAGGGTCGAGATCGGATTGAGCTGGTTTGACTCAAGTTAGAGGTGGTGTTTTTTTTACTTGGATATGGGTAGACGTTGAGCTTTCTTCCCACTTTAAAACTCTCAATACGAGTGTAGATTGAAGGACGTCAATGTTTTTTTATAAGAATTGAGATATCTCTTAAATACCTTCATTTATATATTTTTTTTCTAGATAAAAAGAAACACTATAGTTGTAAACTGAATGAATAGTTGTGTTTAAAATTTAGTATTCATATATGTTTTGGTGAGTACTTAACTTTGTCTTCCTTCTTTTTTTAGGGGAGTATTGGTACTGAACAGGAAAACTCTCCAATTTCTAACATTAGAATTGGTCACTTTAATGTTCTGCTGTCAAGGAATTTTAGGGAGGCACATGTTGCCCTCCGTGGGAAAAGAGCAATGGATCCACCCACAAATGATATTAGAGTTCCTCTACATCACAATCAAGGTTCTCTTCCTCTCTCTGCTTATCATTTTCATCCTTCTCTTATTCTCTTCTCTTATTAAAATAAACTATTTCACTGTTTTTCAGAAGATCTATTTTCAATTGCTAACATGATGATGAATAGAGGGAGAATCACTGAAGCTGCCACAGATAGATTTGTACGTGTAGTCTTTATTATTAAAATTCTAATTTATTAATGAACTATTTCAGATGTTCCAATTCATATAACAACATAAATTCTTCCAGACAACTACTCTAAAAACGAACCCTACAAAAAACATGTACTTTCAATTTGTAGAACAGTGTTGTTGGAAGATCTTTTCCCTTTAAGGATTAAAATGTCAATTAAAGTGTTATTATTTACTTTTATTTTGTACTTGTTGTTACTTAAACCTGTTTTCATTTCCTTTTTATTAAAATCAAGCAAACTCTTGGTCATCAGGGGGGTATAAACCCAGGGTCCCTAGTTGCCCCAAATGTCTCAACCAGAGTTGGCTTTTCAACTCCACCAATGTCTGTATCCAATGCACCAACCTCCACAACCAGAGAAGGGTTTTCACAAGGATTTGTGGAAGAAGGAAGAGGCATGGCTATGGTTGCAGGCAGCTCAGCAATGGGAGTAGGTATGGCTGATCCAAGGGGTTTTCCACCAGCTCACAACTCCACAACACCCTTTCCTTCAAGTGAAAACTCATTCAATATTCTACCCTACCTAGCATCAATGCTTCCTGATGGTGCTAGCATTTGTTGCCCACGTCTTCCATTCTTAGCAGCAGGGTTTGATCCATACGGAAGACCTATATATGAACCAAATGGGGTTGCTATTGCACCTGTAACACCTCAATTTAACCCCTTTGAGTTTTGGCCTCCAAAGTCATCTGTTCTAAATCTGGTGCAAGTATGGCAGGTAAGTTGATTGAATAGCTTCATTATTCCACATAACCCCAACATATACATAGTATATATGCCTTCATAATTGCCAAAATCTTTGAAACTATATATGTGCTGTATGTTGCTTTTTAATTTGTTTCTTATACCAGTTTCCTCTATATCCATATTTGATTCTAGATTGTTTACTAATGAAGAAACTACCTGGTTTATACACTGATATCTGATATAAATATTTGAACGTGCATCATGAAAACACACTCTATAAAATATTCCATACTTTCTACTTATAAAATTCATCTTTGGTCTCCAGGGAAGTTTGGTTGCAGAAACGAACAGGAGTCGCAAAAGCAATCATAGAGGAAAGGTATGATAGAATCAATGAACCTATAAAACAATCTTCCTTGCCCTAGAACTAGTTTGTTAGAGATCAACACATTCTAACAATTATGCCACTTAGCTATTAGCTACAATGACTGAACTTTTCCCCTCTTTCTTCTCATCAACAGGCTCACGTAAGAGCAACATCACCCTCCACGTAAGTGCACCTTCCATGTATTCTCAAGGAAAATTTGATAACTTGGATTATATTCAATGATATATAAAAGCATAAATGAACAAAAAAAAGTAAACTAAAGTTGAAAACAAAAGACATGTTTCAACTGTTTTCTAATTTTTTTGTTCATTGCAGGCTTACTATGGAGTGGTCGAGTAGGCTAGAAACAGCCTTCTATTTGCCCCAGAAAGCTCTCGAATATACGATATCGTAATGTTTTTAACAATGCTATAGCTACTTCACAAACGAACACTTTCTTCAGTGAGGAATCTAACATATCTTCTAAAAACATTTCAATGTAGGACTTTTCATGGACCCATCGAGTATGTTTTCTTCTACATGTTGAACTTCAACAACCTCGACTTCTTCGAACATCTCATGAAACAAAATCTGGTCAGTCATCTATACTTAATTTTTTATCAGTAAAAATATTTCAGAAATAACTCAATGCATATACATGAACACTGTATCTCTCCATATGTTATAGCTTTTTCATTAACAATCAAAAGATATGAATTTGCATTGCATTTTTATTTGATGAGTTGGTTCACGTACTCTATTTAATGATAAATTTTGTGCATGGTTTTGCAGTGTGCGAGAGTTACACTCCCTACTCAGATTTTGATCATATCTCCTACAGAAAACCAACACTACTACGTAGGAACAGTCTTCCCTAGGGTGAGTGTAATGTAAATAAGATTTCACATTATTCTTCTTCTTAGGTTGTCTACTGAACATTTAGCTACACACATGTTTTAACCTTTTGTTCTTTTCTGAATACTTTAATTTTGACTAATACGCAGGATATTACATTTATTCAAAGGAACTAAGTATGCAAATGAAGGGAATTTAAAAGAGCTGTTTGGGGTTTAAAAGAGCCTTAGAAGGAGAGTGTTTAGGGAGTGTACATGGGTTTCCATCTTCTATTGTTTCAATTTGTTTAATAAGTTCATTTATAGAAAGTTTGTGACATGTTGAAGTGTTATCATTAATTAGCTTTTGTATTTCAATTTACAAGTACAATGAATGTAACTCAATTTTGCTCTACTCATGAGTCCTTCCTCTATTTATTACTCACTAATTTTCTTTTTGGAAAACTATGTTTTCACAATAATTATATACGATTTTTTATGTGATTTTAGAATATATATATATATATATATATATATATATATATATAATAAAAGAATAAATTTAAAATTGAATGATATAAAAAAATAGTATTATTGAGTATATATAGAGTGAAAATAAAAAAAAGTTAGTCGTGAATATTAAGGTATTTCCTTTAATTAAGAAATAGGTGATTGACCAATAAAATATCATAATTCTTCCATTCCTTCTAAAAAAATATTTCAATATAGAATAAAGTTTATTGGATATTTTAATAATAATAAAATTATTCAACAATCATTTTTTTAATAAAAATTATAATAAAATAATAATTTATTTAGTTGTCAAATAAATAAAATTGATGACGATATCATAGTATAAGTTGTGAGGCAAGATCAAATAGTCGAAGGTTATTTTACCAACCATATGCCAATAAGCTAGAATTAGTGAGTAAACAAGAAAAGAAAAACATGAATAAACAACCAAATTGAAAAAATAATGGTTTTTTAATTATATTAATAGATAATAAGGAATATAATCTAATAAAAAAATCAAGAACTTAAAGCAAAACATTTCAAAAGAAGTGAAATCATATCATGAATAAGAAAAAGGATCAAAAGACAATTAATTACTAAAAGTTAAACTATTTTATAAGAGGTTAAAAAAATCATCAAAAAGACTTGCGAAAAAGTATTGTAAGGACTTAATGTATGATAGAAAAAAAATAAAAAATATATTACTAAAATTATAAAGAGACAAATACAAAAGGAAAAAAATATAAATTTTTATTAATTAAGTACTACTTCCATCCTTATTTTTAAGTAAGAAAATTATATTCTAAAATATATGTAAATTTGTACTTTTTTAAAAAATACTTAACTTTAATTAGTGCTTAACTTTACGTTACACTGTTAATTATAATATTTTTTTATTATAAGAAAAGCATTTTAGGAAATTTTGTTTATTTTTTATTTTCCTTTTTAAAGGAATCAAGTAATGTAACAAATTACCTTGAATTTAGTTAAATATTTATAAGATTTTTTATTTTACTTTTTTCAATTTTACTTTACAATAAATGAATATGTATAAAATAATTAATATTAAATAAATAATAAGAGTATGAAATGTAATTAATATTTGCTTTTAACTTTTTGAAATTGACGGTTGAATAAAAATAAGTTTTTTTTTCAAAAATACAAAATTAAAAAAGTATTACTACAAAAATATTTTTTTTTTCTTATTATACATGAGAATATATAAGTAGTATTTCTCAAGTGATGCATCTTGATTCATACCCTCATTTTTGTCTCCTTTCCCATGCATCTTCTTTCATTTTTCTTTTCCCTTTTAATTCTATTTTACTTTCCTAAAAATGTTTATAAAAAAATTGGTTTAAACCTAATAAATAATAAAAATAAACATTATCACAATATTTTTACAAGCAATTGAAAAATTGTCTCAGGAAGTTCTTCGATTTTGAGAACAATTAGCCTTTTTATTTACATCAAATAGTGAAAATAAGAAAAAAAAAAGAAATTGGAAAGAAAGAAAGTAAGTAAAAAATTGAATTATTTGAATTAAAGGAAAACGAATGGAAAATAAAGAAAAATGAAAAGAATTATTTTATTTTTTTACTCACTTTATCTTAATTTAAATAATTTAACTTTTTCTTTTTTAATTTTTTTTCTTTTTACTCTTTGATTCCACTTCTTAATCTAAACACTAATGAAAAGTAAATGATTTGCAAAAATAATGGTTTTTCGACAACTGTAAATCAATGTATGTGACATTTTTGTGAATTTTAGCTATTATGAAAATTAACATAGAAAGACACACAATGACGATTTTTATAGAATTGTTATGTATATCTTCTTATACACTTATTTTTTTATTCTTTTTTCTTGTCTTAATTTTTTTTATGTGTATTTAGGATTTAAGGTTTATGTCATACTTAATTAATTGAACGTTAATACTAAATTTCATTAATATATTTTATTTATTTATTTTGTTTATGGATTAAATATCTTAATTAGGTTGATAATAAAATATAGTATAACAACTAAAATATAAATATATATATATATATATATATAATACAATAGATTATTATTATTATACGAATCGCGAAATTAAAAGAAATTAGGACTAGATAATTATGTTTAACTTATGAAACATATTTAACTTGGACTAATTTCAACATTACAATTAATATTTCATGATGTCCAATTGTTTGAATTCATTAACTATGTTAGATAATGATAATATAAACAACCTATTTATCAATTTGTTTAATATACTGAGATAAATTATCTTAGAATAATGACCAAACTTCGTTTTCTAATTTTAATTTTTATGTAATAATTGATATTTGAAATACTTATTTACAATTTACTTTAATATAATTAACTTCATTATCTTTATCAAAAAATAATTATTTATAAGGGTGAGTATTAAAAAAAATTCGAACAGCATATTTATTATAAAAAAATACATTAATGTTATTACATTAATAACTGTTAAAAAAATATACTTTATTTAAAACTATTTATATTGTCATTGGAAATTTAAATTGCATAATAATTTCAAGGCTTACGTTAATGAACATTATTTATTATTTCCAGAATAAAGACACTAATAAAGTTTTAACTACTATTAAACATATCTTCTAAAATATTAATAATCTTGCGTTTTCCTTTACATTAACTTTTTTTTACTTGACAACACATTTATTATTTAAAATATATTTAATGTTATACCATGTGCAGTTTTATTTAAAATAAATATTTATTGGGAAAACAATATTTTCATTTAATTGACATGTTAAATTCATTATTGCTCAATTAATGAATATTCATATTTTGCAAAATTTAGAAAAAAACATAGAATTAACAATATTTTTAGTCCAGAAAACTTTACAATTTTTTTGTAATTAGCTCCTAATAATTTTTAGTTTCATTATTACATTATTAATAACCAAATTTCCATAGGTAATTTAAGGTCACCATTCGACTTTTCACAACTTCAAAATTTTCATAAATATTTTATTTTTATTTACTTAATTTTCAAAACACCTCAAAGTAGTGTTTGGAATATTCATCACAACATTCCAACACTACTTTGAGCTTTTTCTTTTCTTGTTTAAAGTTTTGTACTGCTAAAATAATTTATGCATAGCTTAGTTGTTTTTTCATTTATTATATTTTTTAACTGAGAACCGCTTTTGTTTGCAATTTTTTAATTCAAAATAACTTCAGTTTTTTTAAAAAAATTAAATTTTTTCTATGTGAGCAACTAAAAAGAAAACTATGATTCTATAGAGATAATATTTCTAAAAAACTTATTAAGTATGTGTTTATCAGATATTACATCTGATTCATACCACTACAAGAAAATCATGAAATAGAAACTAATTTTTAGAAATCAAAATAATTAGTTGCAATAGTAACTAAATTAGAGACCATTTTAGAAACTAAAAAGAAATTTGGTTTCTAAATTAGTTTCTATTATTTTCTATTATTGTTAAATAGTTTCTAAATT
>Ga0123342_1007943_pt1 | contig 13708 bp, 5 predicted proteins | sample Turbeawhitnodule_FD_89960 | JGI IMG/M metagenome (GOLD analysis project Ga0123342, IMG submission 89960) | Root nodule microbial communities of legume samples collected from Mexico - Turtle bean Mexico white nodule | ecosystem: Host-associated > Plants > Roots > Nodule | place: Mexico: Nepantla...
GAAGGTGTGACCTCTTCCTTCACTTTGGCACCTCCTATTCTACTCCTACACCTATCTACTAACGCACCCCCCCTCCTAAAGCTCCTAACTAAAGCCTAAAAGATGCTATAACAATAGAGGTTTTTAATGTTTCCCTCTAAGCACCTTCAACCAAAGAAATTACAAAAAGAGAAAATAATTGTCCCTTAGCTCCTAAAGTTTTGAACATGCTTCTTGTAAGCCTTTGAGGTGGGCTTTGACCTCCATGGACGTCTTCTATTTGCGCCTCTACCTCTTCTTGATCTTGTTGATTGGCCTCCATGTCCACTTAAGCTTGATCTCCATCACTAACTCAATCAATCATATAAACCCAACTCAACGCCTTTTGTTTTTTTAAGACTGTGTTTACTAGTTTTCCCTTACACACTTCTATGTGAAAAAAATCAAAATGAGTTTCTTCTTAATCTAAAATTAATTTATGTATAATTGAAAAAAAAGAATTAAAAACTACACAAATAAATAAATAAACTTGTGCATAAATTAAAAATTAGTTCATATATGAATATGTTTAGTTGAATTTCTCCATAAAGACTTTTAAGAGATAAAGTATGAAAAAAAAAGGAAATCAATTTCTTTAAAAGTTAAAGTTAGTTTATATAAAATTTAATATTAAATTATAAATAAGTAAGTTTTATTTTTTTTGTTTTTAATTTTTCATGGAAAAACTTATGCAAATTAAGTATACATATACTTAAACTCGTTTCACTCTTAATCCCAGTAAAATAATTAAAATCTTTCCAGAAAACTTGTGCTACTTATTGTTGGAAGGTGTACCAATATTATCAACTAACATATAAATTGGTTTACTAATTTATGGGATTTTCCATTTTAACTATCCTAAATTATTTTTTATTTTATTCTTACTTAATATTTTTTTTTATTAATTTATTTTGATTTTTAAAAATTTTATAATTTTAGAAGTTATTAAAGAATTTTTTAATTTTAAAAATTTATTTTATTTATTCTGACTTAACTAATAGAAGAGTTGAGAGATTGATGAGTTAATTCTATTTTGTTCTAACCTAACTAGCAGGAGAGTGGAGAGATTGGTTACTTTTTTTGTTTTAAACTGATATTCTTCTTTATTAAATAAAGAGTTTTTTAATTTTAAAATTTTATTTTATTTGTTCTCACTTAATTGATAGAAAAGTGAAGAGATTGGTAAGTTAATTTATTTTATTTGTAGTCACTTAACTCGGATGAAAGTAGAAAGATTGATTCTCCTCTTTAAAACAGTAATGTAGAGCAGTTTTTTAATTTTTTTCTCTTATTTTATTTTATCTCTCTCCTTTCTCAAATCTCTCGAAATTCAATAACATATAAATACACATAAATTTATATTTAAATATATATATATATAATAATAAAAATAAAAACTAAAAAATGTGGATGCACATACACAAGAGCACCTGTGTTCCGCTAGTCTATATAAAGAAAATTATCCTCTATAACTTGCTTTTAATTCTTTTTCCTATTTTATTTTTATATCAATATTGAATTTTATTTTATTATTATAAATATTACATCATTTTCTATTTTTTAAATATTTATTAAATAACTAATTATTTTTATAATTTATTAAAAACTGTTTCTTTCTCAGTGTCACCTTTGTTGCTCCCACTGTAGCCACCTTGTCTTCGTTGTCTTTTTATATATTATATTATGGATGAAAATAAAAAATAAAATAAAATAAAAGTGTTTTGGATTGTGAAATTTATAAATTATTTATAAAAAAATCAAAATGTGTAATCTAAAAAAGTTCAGAAGTTAAAAATGACTGTGCAATGATGCAATTCATAATTTTTTCATATAAAAATACAATTTTATTATTATCTAATTGAAAGTTTTTTTATGATAAAAATATTTTTTAATTGTGAAATTTAGAAGTAAAAAATACTCCCAAATTGCATAATTTAAAAAAAATACTTCTAAATTATATAATTTAAAGATAAAAATGGCTTATGTATTTTACAATCTAAGTCAATAAAAAATTTTAATTATACCATCCAAAAGTCAGCAAATTTTAGATTACATATTTTGGAAGTGAAAACAGTGTTTAGATTGCAGAATTCAAAAGTTTTTTCATGAAAAAATTATTTTAAAATTATACAATTTAAGAGTTATTTTTACATAAAAAGTCTCTAATAAAAAATAACTTTTAAATTATACCATTCGAAAGAATCTAAAATTACATAATTCATGCACAATCTCAAAGTAAAAAACTTCAGAATTTTACAATTTGAAATTTGTTATAAAAAATAAAATAACACTAAGATTGCACAATTTGAAAATAAAAATATAAAATATAAAATACACAATACATAAATTCAGAATATGTAATCAAAAGTTTTTATTCATATAAAAAAAGCGATTTTCAGATTTTACAATCTAAAATTTTCATATTTGTTGTAAAGTAGAAGAAAATTATAGAAGAAAAAAAAATCCCAAAGAGTACAAGAGTTTATAAATTTCTCACTTATATAAATTAGTGGGGAAAAGAGTATTCATTAAATTTAGTTTTTATTTTTATCTTAACAAAATTATTTCTAAGATAACTGTTTACTTTTTTAAGAAATTAAAAAAATGAAAAAAAGAAACATTTGATCTCAATTTGAAAGGTGTGATAAAGAAAGAACCTTTTTATCCTTATTTTAAAAAAACTAAATGAAAGAACCTTTCCAAATTGAATTTATACTTAAGTTCTAATTTCAATTTTATGAAGTTTAAAAAAAAAAACAACTCGTCCAAAAAAATGCATAAAATAAATTACAAAGAGTCACAAACAAAACTTGTATTGGTACATGTCCAATAGAATATAGGGGTGGCATCAACATGCATAGTATCCTATTCTATACATGGGACATTGAATATACAATTTTGTCTAATTACATCAAAAGAGTTGGCAAAATTATACATCTAAATTGTGTGCTATACATGTCAAAGCCAAGAAGAGGCCAAATATTACAATTTACAATCTTTCTGGTTTGTTTATCTGGAACTGTTGAATTGAGCCACTTATGATGCCATCTCAGGCACTTCTACTCGTGACTATAGCAGAGGGAAGTTTACATCAATCATCACATCACAAACATTCAAGTATGGTTAAGGCCAAAGAACTCAGATTAGAAGGCTTTTGAATTCTTGAAAAAGAATTATGCAGCCCAAATTGCCAAGCTTGACACATTGCCTGAGGAGGGCACTTTGTGATAACATCACAACTTGGAACATCCTTCACACTGAAGGACAGAGATTCAGCTCCAGATACTGAGCTTACACAGATGGAGAACACAAAGCCTTTTTCCTCCTTGAAGAACATCAAGACCTCCCCTCCTGTGATAAAATCAGACAGCTTGTCATTCAAGGGACAAAGAATGCATCAAATTTCATCCATTTTTTTCAGGAAACTGTTTTTCTTTTGCAACTATATGACTGTTTCCTTTTATAAAACATGGTTAAAAGTTGTACTCTCAGTAGCTTCTGGTTGTGCTCAAAGGGTCATAATCGTAGACGTCACCGGCTTTCACAAACCGGCCCTTCACCCGCCTTCTGACATCGGCCCTTGCCTTGCGAGAGGCATACCGCACTTGTTTTTCGAACCTAATGAGATGATGAGAAAGGATGTTCAATCAACTTTAGAGAAAACATGTTTTGAAATTTTGAAATAGATATGTTTGGACGAGATCCTCTATAACTTCATAAGCAAAAAATAGTTTATGCAGAAATTGAAAACTAAAAAGTTTGAGAAGCTATATGCGGTAGTTTCTACAAACTAGCTCATGCATAAGCTAACTTTAGCTTAGCTTATACAGAAGTTAATTTCAATTTTTCTACTAATCTTTTTTCTTAGAAGGAGATTATGGAGAAATTCATCCAAGCAGATCCTAAAACAAATCTTTCAGCTGCCAATGTCTTTAACCAACATTGCTTCTCTTCTATGAAAAACAAAGCAAATTGAGGCCTCTACGAAATCGAATTTCAAAAGGATTGTCACAATCACTTACTTTCGTGCCTTCTTCTTTTCCTTGTAGCGCAAGACAGCATTGCTGCGGTTGGCAGATTGCAAGGAATTCTCAGGACAAGGAGCAAACCAAGGAGGTTCTCCCCTGAGAAGCATGGAAGAAGCCCCACAGTCTTGATAGTCTGCAGCACTACTCTCTCCGGTAATGCCAGAAAAAGAAAGGTTTGATTGAGCTTGCCTCCCCGTCAAACAAAGAACCGGTTCGGTTTTAGTACTCAAAATGGAATCTGCAGATGCTGCGTTGCTGCAAGCCGGTTGTGTAGCATTGACCAGTCCAACCGATGACCCCTGGACATAAAGTTAGATCTGAAAATAAGTATGGCATGAAAGAAATGTTAACCAACACAACCCCCCAGAGAAGAAATTAAAATGCTATGTCCAGTGCAACTAACACAATGCAATCATGCATCACTCACACTGTACAGTGAACATCTCATTCTTAACACTTGAATGCATGAACCATAAGAAGGTTAACTAGGTATATGTGACTCTTCAAACAAGTATCATAGATTTAAGGAATGAAAATAAAATTATATTCTGTGTTTACTTTTTTAACATTATGCAAATATTTTTTTTGTCATCAGCACTTTGAATGTTTTTGTCATCGACCAACCCTCCTAAAGCTTAAGGTGGAGGCTAACAGATTAATGTCTAAGTTTGCAATTATTAGTTTGATCAATTTTCAGAAGAATTATCAAGTTAACAAATGCTTGTGTCTGTTGAAAGAAAATTGTTGAGAGAAATTTCGATGCAGCCACAGTGGGCTGCTTACTTGATTTATAGCTTGATTACAATACTCAAAGAATGAAGTAATCAAAGGGGTAATTAGAAGCTAACAAATGGCATCGAGAGGGAAATTAGTTGCTATCTTATAGCTTAATAGCCATCACATAACATAATTACACTTGATCAAGCACTAGCATTGTATCATAAATGCTAACATTTCAAATCTGTTTTTGAAATCACTTGATCGAACAAAATTTGTGTTCCCTATCATTCTTAAAAACAGTTTTCAAAAGCTATTTTGCAGAATAGTTTTGAAGAACATAAAAACAAAAATAGAATCATACACACCAATAAACTCTTGATCAAATAATAGTTCAAAGCTAATTAAAATCACAGTAATGCAACTTGCCTAAAAATCCCTGTTAGGAACAATTATAAGAGTAAATTACAACAACATCTTTTAAGATTTTCTTAAATTACACTTACACCCCCTGCTTTTCTCACTATTACAAAGGCCTCCCTTATCATAGGGTATAAGTGTAAAGCTTTTAAAATTTATAGGGGTGCACATGTAATGGATGAAGGGGTGACAATGTAATGTAACGTTTATAAAACTATTAAAATAAAGGAAAAGAAATATAGGATAAATCTTTTGTGTATAATAAACACATAGGGTTATGTTTATATAGAGATTAATCATACAAAAAGTATGGGCTAAGCCCATTACATTGGAAGTTATATCTAACAAAAGCAAATGGGAGATTTGTGTAGAATCTTAAGAAAAACTGGGGTACCAATGTAATTCGAGAAAATCTCAGGGAGTGTCAGTGTAATTTTCTCATGTTAAAATAACCACATGGTCAAGGAGAAAAGAAAATGCACAATGGTGAATACACAAGAACATCATCGTATAAAGTATACAGAACATAACATGTGATGCCCCAATAGTAAAACAAGCCATGATTATCACAGACAAAAGAGATGGGGAGCATTTAGCACCTCGGCAGCAATGGCATCCTGACAACTGGAATCTCCCGCAGACATGTCTTTTGTCCCAAACAAACTATTAAATCCACCATTTTCAAATAGCTCTTCGGAATGACTGAGGGCCACACCAAAAAGTTCTTCATAGTTCTCAAGATTTAGATCCATTTCATCCATGTCAAAATCATCATATAGATTATCATCTTCACATAATGCAGGGCATTTTGCAGCAGGACAGTACAACTGCGTATTGAAAATGAGATATTAGCAATGTAATATGATGAAACTATCAGAATTTCAACGTATAACATTAAAGTTGTGTTAACTCATTTCAGTAAACAAGACATAAATTGAAAAAACCATACATGATGGTCCTTTAACTAAGCTAATCTAGTGATGACAGGAATATGTCTGCTTTTGTTTTCAATTCAACTTCAAGGTACCAATAAATTAGGGAAACTATTAGTTTTGCAAAACCAAAACATGCCTTAGACCAAGAAACAATAAAGTAACGAAAGCAAGTAGCTGTATAGAAAATGAAACAACCACAAAGCTTGAGAATTGAACCAAAGGAATTATACAGCACATAATTTTTACATTGCTCTTGAGGATGCTACATGGAAAACAAAAAAAATGATTCCATCAAACAAATTAAGACTGAGCACTAACTAATCCCTTTCAAAATTGCAGTTTCATTTCCTGTGCTGCTATTAGAAAGTACAATACACCTAGTGCTGGTGGTGTTATTCATGAAGACAATGATGATGACATCCAACTATACCTTTGGCAGACATTCATTGGCAGGTCCAGCTGGAGGTTTGGAGCTTGACTCGGGTACTGAAGATGTACCAACCAAAGACTTGTCCAAAGAAGGTAGATCAGTAACTTGATCTGAACCAGACACATTCCCATTTTCAGGTAGAACTCCAACACTCTTGTTGTTCTCATTAATACTCATTAAGCCTAGTTCTTGCTCACATGTAGACTCTCTAATGGAAGGGATATCCAGCACAAAGGACCATATTGAAGACAGTTCCGCCGCTGAAGGGCAGCCAGAGTAGCAACTGATTGCTTGTCTCTTATGTGTTGAAGATGTAGAGACTCCATGACCCAACCAATCACAATTCTGACACAGTGAAATTTTCTCTTCAACACACCTCACAAAGGCAGGTTGTGAATTGCATCTCTCACACAAAAGGGTGCGTGAATGACGCCTGGAAAGGGCATTAGCCGAATGAACATTCCGATCACAAGACAAACATAAGTAGGCAGCATCAGAGCGGCAGTACACCATGGATCTCTGGTCTCCACAAAAATCACATATATAACCCATCTTTACACTTTTTTTCTCTTGCCCCTTGGAATAAATCAAGGAATCTCCACCTAGTAACAGTCTTAACAGACCAAGATATACTCTGAAAAAACAGAAGTTCTCCCTGTCTGAAGATGCGGAAGCTGAATTATGACACATAATGTAGAAGCCATTAGATAATATGACAAAGAAAACAGAATTTTAATGCTGTAAATTCAGCAGCTACCAAGAAACAAAATTTTAACATGTTAATAAGAACAGATAGATACATAGTGATGTAAGGAAAACGAAAATGGGAATACCGCTGCCAATTCTGAAGAATCTGAGCAACGGTATAGATGCTATGGAAGGTAATTTACTAGACCAATATTATGAAAACTTGCAGCCAACACCAAAAAACTAAAAAACAGATCAAAAGCAATGAAAGCATGTACTGTCTGATTTATATTAAGGATTTGATGTGACACAGGAAAAATATATTCTAACAAATTGGAGAAAATATTTTCACCTTCATCACAAAATTTTACAATAGAAAGTGATTCTTTCAAAAGAATAGCAATAAATAACAAAAAAATCCAGAAACATGATTAAACTAGCAAAGAATCATATACCCAAATAAACAGAAAAACAAAAGGAGAATCAAAGACAACAAGAATAACGCATCTAATCCAATCACAACATACCAAACCAATTACCAGTCTCTCAAAATTCTCAACTTTTTCACTGCCTTAATCCCCCAGAAAAAGTCCCATGCCCAGAAAAACATGAACTTTAAAAAAATTCACAGAACAGAAACGTGGGTTTTGACGAGATATGAGAAAGCAGAAGGCAGGAAAATTTACCTGACGGCAAGGAAGACAAAGAGAACAAGATCAGTAAGCAAAAGGGTGTGGCTTTTTCAGAAAAAAAAAAATATTTTTTTTATTTGTATGCAAAACTTAAAAGCAAAGAAAGAGTCCTGGAAGTAGAAGCTGCTGAACTTTTTGAAGAGAACAAAAGGGCCTTTCTCTCTCTTACTTTTTGTGTGTGTTTCTCTCTCCTCTCTTCTGGCTTCTGCTCTGGCAAGACTGGTGTGGTGTGGTGTGTTGAGAAGTGGAGATAGAAAGGAATAGGAAGATAGAAGATGGATAAATGTAGATGAGATATGAAAAGAAAAGAAGAATAATGCAAATGGTGTGTGCGTGTGTGAGGGAGAGAGAGAGAGAGTGTGTAGGTAATGTGACATAAGCAAAGGTGATAAAAAGTGCAAACCAAAGAGGAAAAAAATATAATGCAAGTGGGGCCATGTCCTTTTCTCAATGAAAGGAAAAGGTTGGGCTTTCCCTTTTTCCTCTCCCTCCCCTCACAAAATATAATTAATAAATAAATAAAACAGCTATTATTATTATTATTATTATTAATATTATTATATTTCTCTCCCTGCACTTTCTCAATCCACCTGTGTGTCTGTGATTGTTATATGATCTTCCTCTTTTTTTAATGTAAAAAAACTTGATACATTTACTTATATGGAATATCTCATTTGTTTCTCTTGGATCGAATAAATAACTTACTAAAGATATAAAAACTTGTTTAATTTATTAAATTTCTACATGATTAACTTTTTAAGTTCTATCTTTTTTATGTATCTTATTATAAGAACAAATTCCATTGAAATTTGTAAGATACTTTTTTTTAATTAAAAAGAATTATTAAAAAGTTAGAGATTTTGTTAAGATTAAAAGAACAAAAGATGAGATGAAATATGAAAAAAAAATGTTTATTATTACTTATATTTGTATTAAAGTGGTACATGATAACATAATAATGAATACATAGTGATTGGAAGGTTGAACTTTGCTAAAAGTGCATCACATGTTGGGTGAGGTGGGCAAATGGGTTTGTTAGATGTTAACTTTTTCACTATCTTTTTATCTTATTTTGTTTCATTTTATTTTATATTTTACTTATGAGTTGGCTTTTTAAGCATTTGTGGTGCTTGGTTTGCTTGGTTTGGTACCCACATCAATCACTTGCCTAATTATGATTTAATTTGCATAATATTTTTCTAATTATATGGTTATTAGTATTATATTAGTTGCTGCCTACTTTAATTAACGTACTTCTCTATCCAATATCTTCTAACAAAGTCTTCTATCATTATTGTATAATAACTAAACTTCTTAAATACAACTACTATAGTCAATATTTTTATCTTTTTTACATCTTAAAAAATTAAACCCTGATTAAAAGTTATTAAATAATTATCAAATCTATCGGTAATTTAACTTTTTTCTTTTATTACATAAACCTGTTATACAAATGAATAATCAAATTAAACTTACACATCAAATACCATAGTCGGTTCTTTAAAAAGAAAAATATCATGGTCAGTTCCACGTGTACTGTTAATTTATTCACTAATTTCATATTAATTTATTGACTAATTTTGTATTGATTTATTGACTAGTTTTATATTAATTTATTAACTAATTTCATATTTTTGGGCCTATTATTTGACAGATTCTCAGCTTCTGATCCCTTAATATTCACATAAGTTTTAGTTTTTTTATCACAGAAATTAAAATAAGCTTTCTTTAATTCTCTTGATTTTACACATTTTACAAACCCTCTTGAATTATATGTAATTTGCTATCGATACATGTGTTCACTCTTAAACAAGTTAAAAAAAGTGATTGTTTCAGAAAAACTCATTTTGAATAGATCATAGAATACCGCCAGTGTTTGTAATACTTATTAAAAATATATCATTTCACAGTAAATAATGCTATTATTTGCATTAAATTATATAATATTAAAATAATATTATAATAAATTTTTATATTTTATATTGTTGTTGAAAATTCCACATCAATTACACGAAAAATAAATTTATATTATATAAATTATTACTAATTTTATTTTATAAATCAATTTTACAAGATTTTATATTTTAAAATTATAAAATTTTGATGTAATATATATTATATAAGTATGTGTAAATCTAATTTTTTTAAGAAAATATTCTAATAAAAATTATTGAACATTTTAAATTAATAAAATAACATGAGTTTGACAATTTTAATATAATATAAATGAATGTAAAATTCATCTTGAAATTAATTTCCTAATATTAAATTTGACTTAAAATCTACTTTTAAGAATTATTCTATTTTTATCGTAATAATTCTTTATCAACCCAGCTTCAAAATTATACAATACGTCTCATTCTTAAGTTTTTTGAGGAAGTAAATCGTGACTAAAATATAATTGAAAAATCAAATTGATAGTAAATTCAATATTATTGAACTCTATGCTGAAAATTAATTGAATTATTTACATAGAGACTAATTTGATCTTCTAAAAAGAAAGCGAAAAACGTGGTTTTCTGCACGTTTAAAGAGCAAAGTGGTGGCTGTGAATAAAAAATATTTTTTTAAAAAAATACTGCAGGAAGTGACATGAATGTGTGAATAGCATGGAAATGAAATAGGGTTACGGTGAACCTTGAAAAAATGTTGGAGATTTACAAATTAAAAACATGCATTATTTATTATTAGTTGTAAACTTTATCTTATAAGACGATTTTATAAAGTTAAATTAAGTTTGAAGTATAATTCTTAATACATAGTCATCTTGAGTTTATCATAACAAGAGTTTGTTGGGTTTATCAGTTTACCCATAATCAGGTCGTTATTGGAGTACCCATAAATATATAGTCTCACGTACGAATTGACAGTATCGATGTGAAGGTATATTGAAAATTTCACATCAACTAAAAATTATGGCATTTTATAATATATAAGTGGGTGCAAACATCACCTTATAAGTCGTTTTATAAGGTTAAATTAAACTTAAATTTCATTTCTTAATATGTTATTAAAATAATTTTTAATTTATCTTAACGAACATGTATTAGATTTATCATGTTATTTGTTATTATGTCATTCATCAAATTTAGTTTCACACATTAAACAAATTGCTAATATGAACTACTTCGATACGAAGGAGATGTACTAAAGATTATACATGAACTAGAAATAAAATCGAGATATATAAATCAGTTTTATAAAATTAAAATAGAGTGAAATTTATTTATTTTTAAAAAAGTATATAATTATTGTGATGTTGATGTTGGATCTCACATGTGTCTTGTGATTGTGGATTGAGTGGGCATGATTTGGTTTGCTTTTGAAATTGTGGAAAAAAAATATAAATGAATGCCTTATCTAAAGAAACAGTTGGTTTATTTTGTAAAAGATTATGTAACTTGTAGTGGTGCTTCCCCCACTAAATCTAACTCTCTAAGTGCCACTTCTTGCCCATTGTTTATCCATAAACTGTCGCTTCATTTCCGAGTACCTGTTTGCATTGCACCACACTTCAGATTTTTTTATTGCCCTTTAAAAGAAACAAAATATTTCTTTTATTTTTTTATCTATTTTTTATTTATTTTAAAATTATGTTATTTAATAAAATTTTAGCATACATATTATATATTTCATTAGAAAGAAACATTGGGGAGAGATATATCTTCAACTCAAAACTTATTATGTTGGATTTTTTTTACTTATATATTGGTAGAGACAGATTCCTTAAAATAGAAAAATAATAATAATTTATTTGATAAAAAAAATGAGTTGATCACCAAAATAATTTTTCCTTTAATACTCATTGTTAGATTTTTTTTTTCAAGAGGAGACATACAAAATATATAAACTAATAAGTAAAAAAAATCATATAAAATATTAAAATATCACCTCCAATCTAAACTCTTAAAACAATATCTTTATGTATCCTTATTTATATATATGAAAAATTATTTTCACAAATAGCAATAAAGTGGTCTTCGTTTATTATTTATTTAATCTTAAATTCATTATTCCAAGCTCTTGGTTGTTTAAAATGGGAAATACAAATTTAAAGACTTCAGAGAAAAGAAATTTACCTAGAGATAAAACATTTCAGTTAATTTTTAAAATAGAGAAAGTTAATCAATTAAAAAAATTCAAAAATTAGAAAACAACAATTAAACGTAAAATAAATTTCCTAAAACATGTAAAGTGGTTGGAATTAAAGTAGCGTATGTTATGGAGTAGTTTTTTCACACCAAATTAAAATACTTTATGATATGAATATATTTTATACCATTTCACATCAATTTAAAATGCTTTATAATATGAATATATTTTACCATTTCACATCAATTTAACAATTATCCAGTATTTTGTAATTTTCAAATAGTTATTGGTATCGGAGCAAAATGATTTAGCGTAATCAACGTAAATTTGTGAATGAAAGACACGAACTAATTTTTGCTTCATTAATTTGCATGAGTTGACATTGACTAATAATGTGGAAACAATGAGAACAATACAAGAGAAATAAGAAGGCTTATACTAATTTTCTCAGGATCCATTCATGCATTTACACGATGAAAATAATGTTTAAAATATAAAATAATAATAATAATAGTAATAAAAGTAATCAATTAATTCTGTGGGGCATAACTCTGAGTATCTATCACATGAGTGACATTATTATTGATGGACATTTCCCCGTTTTGTTAGATCATGCTAACATGAAATTTGTAGGGTTTTGATTTTTCCTGGGTAATAACGCTTTTGGTGTTCTCTGCATGCTCACTTCTCACAAACAATTTTAACTCTTTGCTAAAACCCTAATTCCATCATTTTTGTTTCGATCAAAGAAATTAAGACATGTTTGTTTTTCAGTTATAAGTTCAACTTAATTTGCCAAAACGTAAGTTGAGTTCAATCGTGGTTTGACTTGTTTCAATTAAAAACAGATGTCATTAATTAGTATCTTTGGTAACTATTTTTTTTTTTTTGAAATCACACATTCACTGAATATACAAACATTGTATTTTACAGTATATAAACAGGTGTGAAAGAATTTTATAAGATTAAGTTAACATGGTATCATAATCATATAAAGTTTATTATAACCAAAACATGGTATCATAGTCATATAAAGGTTATTATAACTAGAGTTTGTTAGGTTTATCGGATCATTTGCTATCGGATCGCTACACTATATAGCATTATTATATACAAGTTGGCAGGTCTTAACTTGAAGAAGTGTGTTAGAGATATCACATCAACTCGATATAAGAATGTTTTACAATATATAAACGAATGCAAATCTCACTTTATATCTCTTTTATGTTTGTTGAATATTTATTAGTCATGTTAAACTGAAATATTACATTATCTCTATAAATAATGAATATTGAAAATAATTAAAATATATTTACTTAATTAGGTATATTATTGAAAATATTTATATACTTTTCAAGAAATAATTTTTTAAAAATAGTTATTTAAAATATTAAATTATATTTTACATATAATGTATATCCATACGTGTGTGATTTTAAATTAAAAGTGTACCGCCCAGGTGGTCGGAAGTGATGACGTGGCAGCAAGCTATTATATAGGCGTGTTGAACAGGGCGCCTGGCTAGTAGAAGGGAAGGAAGTCGGGGGGCTCGTGTAGTCGCCAGTCATTAAGTTGGCGTGCTCCGATCTCTAGCATACCTAAACCGGCGGTCACCAGGTTTGTGATGAAGTCACCGGATGCGAACCCAGACGACCAAGTGATCAGAGATCGCCGAAAGGAGGACATCGC
>Ga0123342_1007944_pt1 | contig 13702 bp, 9 predicted proteins | sample Turbeawhitnodule_FD_89960 | JGI IMG/M metagenome (GOLD analysis project Ga0123342, IMG submission 89960) | Root nodule microbial communities of legume samples collected from Mexico - Turtle bean Mexico white nodule | ecosystem: Host-associated > Plants > Roots > Nodule | place: Mexico: Nepantla...
CATTTATGTTGGTATTTGTTGTGTGCATGAACAAGTTATTGTGGACTTATCTGCGTCCAATGAAGAGCTGCAAAATGAATTCGTTCTACAAGCATTTGAGGTAGTTCGACGTGGATTTACAACTGACATGTCATAAAAAAGGACTATGGTAAAATGAAGGTGAAAGTAGTTGATATGCTTTTTGCCAAGCGAAAGAACAACAAGTTGTCATCAACAATTTGGAGAATGAGTTAAAAGAGTTACAAGAATTTTTAACTGCATGGGCAAAATCTGATGTTCATGATAGTCCTTTTGCAGAGGATGACGAACATCTGCAGAGGTCTTATGTTGATGATAAAGACGTACCCGAAGAGCAATATGAGAGAAAAGAAAAAAAGTAACAATTTCACCTGAGTCAAGCATAAAGCAAGGAAACGCGTGAAGTCGGCTGTCATGAAAACACCATGGACTAACTGTGCATGGGCAAAAAAATGAATTTCTTAGCCACAATTGAAAGAGATCGTACATGAGGTGTTTAATACTTAAGTATGTTTATTACGAAGTACTTGTTAGGAATGGTACATGTTTATTTCATTGGGTGTAATGTGGTTACAAAATTTAAGACATGTATTTAACAACTACCTTCTAATTTTGGCAATGGTAAATTGGTTGGATTTTTTCAAGTGTTTTTTATTCTTAACTGTCTTCCATTTATGTGGTAGAAGTGAACATACTTTTTAAATTTGAAGTTAGTTTGGTTGAACCCAATTTTTTGTAATGTCATTGCCAATGTTGGAGAAAGTCACTTAAAGTACTTCCTTGGACGTGATGAAGTTGTGACTTAAATCAAGTGTTTAATGGCCAAAATGATCCAGTGGTGAAGGATTGCAGTTTAGCTTGAACTAAAAATATTGGATCGAGCCAAAATGGTCCAATGGTGAAGGAGTGCAGTTTAGGTTGCACTAAAAATATTGAGCCAAAATGATCAAGTGGTGAAGGGGTCCAATTTAGCTTGCACTAAAAATATTGGATCGAGCCAAAATGGTCCAATGGTGAAGGGGTCTAGTTTAGCTTGCACTAAAATTATTGGATTGTGCCAAAATGATCTAGTGGTGAAGGAGTGTAATTTAGCTTGCACTACAAATATTGATCAAGCCAAAATGATCAATTGGTGAAGGAGTCCAGTTTAGCTTGCACTAAAAATATTGGATCGAGCCAAAATGGTCCAGTGGTAAAGGGGTCTAGTTTAGCTTGCACTAAAAATATTGGATTGAGCCAAAATGATCCAATGGTGAAGGAGTGTAGTTTAGCTTGCACTAAAAATATTAATCAAGCCAAAATGATCCAGTGGTGAAGGGGTCCAGTTTTACTTGCACTAAATATATTGGTTCAAGCCAAAATGATCCAGTGGTGAACGGGTGCAATTTAACTTACACTAAAAATATTGGATTAGCCAAAATGATCCAGTGGTGAAGGGGTGCAGTTTAGATTGCACTAAAAATATTGGATTAGCCAAAATGATCCAGTGGTGAAGGGGTGCAGTTTAGATTGCACTAAAAATATTGGATCGAGCCAAAATGGTCCAGTGGTGAAGGGGTTCAGTTTAGCTTACACTAAAAATATTGGATTGAGCCAAAATGGTCCAGTTGTGAAGGAGTCAAGTTTAACTTGCACTAAAAATATTGGATTGAGTCAAAACGATGCAGTGGTGCAGGGGTGCACTTTAGCTTGCACTTGTTCGCATCCATATAGGTCGACCCCTCCTCCCTCACTTGACACTCACATCATGCTCATGCATCGCCCTTCCCAGAGAATGCACTTTTTTGTGTGGGTCAAATTAGAAAAATGTACTCCGTGTGCAGAAACTTTGTCATGGATCACCAGTTATTCCCTACCACTTACTGCAATTTTATTCTGTTAGCTATTTTTAAATTGTATAGATGATCAATTTTTGAGAAACAATGAGTAAAACTTTTTGATCGAATGTTGCCTATGCATAGTATTATGAACTTTTGTCTTCCTCGCTTGGATCCTAGTTGTATATCTTTTACCCAAAGACTTGGTAAAAAAGTTGCCAAATTTTGTACTTTAACTTAATATTATTCACTTTACACTTATTTTAGTGTAGCAAAATGGAGAAATGTAAATATTTATAACTTTATTTTGACTGAGTCCAAGGAACTAAGAATGAAGTCATCCTTCACCATGGACGACCATTAAATTTACCTTCCAAAGTATGTGGCACCTGCTAATGGACCCTTTGGCTTTCTATACCAATAAAAGCATTTCTGAAAAAGCTTGTCATCATAATCAGAAATCATGGAAAGTAATATTAAGTGTAATTAGAAGCTTTGTTGCATCATATGATAGAACAATATTGGTCTTCAATTCTCGATTAAAAAATTGGAACATTGTTCAACTCAATGAAAGTCTATGTAAGCCATTATGTTTCTACATTTATGAATGCTCCTAGGACCCTTATTAGGTCTTTTAATACACACTTCATACATCATTTAGAAAAATTCATTCAACAACTGCACACATTTGATTACAAAACACATGTAACAATTTGTTCAGATCCACTAAGACATCTAACGAATAAGTAGACAATTGCACGACATGAAACTTCAAATCTAGCACACTTTGAACCACCACCATTCTGAACTACCACAAAAGTTGAAGTCCGTCAACACACTTTCTTGTTCTGCATTAAGTGTATCTTGGACCCAATTGCAAATCATTTCCTTACGGAATGCTTGAAGTTCGTCCTGAAAAAAATTGTGAAATCAATTTTAAATGAACAATAAAACTTAGAACTTTTAGTCTAATAGTGAAGGGAACAAATACGTACGGTGTTGTATTCAGGCATCGTCTTTCCCTCATAGTCAACGATACCATTCCACACCTCAATATATTTCAAAACCAAAACTCCGCAATCATAACTACATAAATGAAAGCACATAAAAATAAATTACATATTCATATGATTGAAAATAAGAAAAGTTTTCATTTTAATACTAACCCGTTTGGCTGTAGAGGAAATTTTTGTTTGACTAGATATATGGGGGGGACTATTCTCCCCACCTCATGCCCCTCCCAAACTAAGACGAACACTCACTTCCCATTTCCATAAAAGGTTTCCCTGGGTCTGTGCAGGAAGTGTAATGTGGGTTACCACATACTGTCACCCTCTAGGTTGAGTGAATTTTTGTGCTCACTTCACACTTTCCTACTCTCATGACCTCTAAAGAACTCATTTAACCCACTTTCTCTCCACCTCATGCCCCACCATTCACCAACACGAACAAGCACTTCCCATATCCAGAAAAAGTTTCATTGGGTCTGTGCAAGAACTGTAATGTGGGTCACCACATATTCCTTATAGAGTCACCATTTGATGTTATTCTCTAAGTTGAGTGAATTTTGTGGTTACTTAACACTGTCCTACTCTCATGACCTTTAAAGAACTCATTTAACCCACTTTCTCTCCACCTCATGCCCCACCCTTCACCAACACGAACACTCACTTCCCATATCCAGAAAAAGTTTCACCGGGTCTGTACAGGAACTGTAATGTGGGTCATCACATATTCCCTATAGGGTCACCATTTGATGTTATTCTCTAAGTTGAGTGAATTTTGTGGTTACTTAACACTGTCTTACTCTCATGGCCTCTAAAGAACTCATTTAACCAACTATTTCCCCACCTCATGCCCTACCCTTCACCAACACGAACACTCACTTCCAATATCCAGAAAAAAGTTTCATTGGGTCTGTGCAGGAACTGTAATGTGGGTCACCACATATTCCCTATAGGGTCACCATTTGATGTTATTCTCTAAGTTAAGTGAATTTTGTGGTTAGTTAACATTGTCCTACTCTCATGGTCTCTAAAGAACTCCTTTAACCCACTTTATCCCCACCTCATGCCCCACCCTTCACCAACACAAACACTCATTTCCCATATTCAGAAAAAGTTTCACTGGGTTTGTGCAGGAACTGTGATGTGGGTCACCACATATTCCCTATAGGGTCACTTCATGCTACCACCCTCTAAGTTAAGTGAATTTTTGTGCTCACTTCACATTCTCCTACTCTCATGGCCTCTAAGGAACTCATTTAACCCACTTTCTCCCCACCTCATGCCCTAACCCATCCAACACAAACACTCACTTCCCATTTTCAGAAAAAAGTTCCCTAGGTCTGCGCAGGAACTGTAATGCGGGTCACCACATATTCCCTATAGGGTCACCTCATGCTGCCACCCTCTAAGTTAAGTGAATTTTTGTGCTCACTTCACATTCTCCTACTCTCATGGCCTTTAAGGAACTCATTTAACCCACTTTCTCCCCAACTCATGCCCTAACCCATCCAACAGAAACACTCACTTTCCATTTCCAGAAAAAAGTTTCCCTGGGTCTGTGCAGGAACTGTAATGCGGGTCACCACATATTCCCTATAGGGTCACCTCATGCTGCCACCCTCTAAGTTAAGTGAGTTTTTGTGCTCACTTCACATTCTCCTAATCTCATGGTCTCTACGGAACTCATTTAACCCACTTTCTCCCCACCTCATGCCCCAATCCATCCAACATGAACACTCACTTCCCATTTCCAAAAAAAGTTTCCCTAGGTCTGTGCAGGAAGTGTTATTTGGATCACCACATGTTGTCACTCTCTAACTTGAGTCAATTTTTGTGCTCACTTGACATTGTCCTACTCTCATGGACTCTAGTGAATTCATTTAACCTACTTTCTCCCCACCTAATGCCCCTCCCTAACCAGGAAGAGCACTGACTTCCCATTTTCATAAAAAGTTTCCCTGGTCTGTGCAGGAATTGTAATGTGGGGCACAACATATTGCTACTAGTGTCACCACAAACTGTTACTATATAAGTTGAGTGAATTTTTTTGCTCCCTTCACACTACCATAATCTCATGGCCTCTAAGGAACTCATTTAACCCACTTTCTCCTCACCTGATGCCTTCCAGAACCAACATGAACACTCACTAGAGCTAATTTTGGGTTGTCCAAATCAGGTTTAGGGTCCAAAATTAGTTGCGCCATGATACAACCATCAACGTGGAATAAAATAATAATATTTTAATTATGTGTGGACTCCACGCAATGTGTTGGATTATTTTGAAAAAATTTAAAAATTGAGTGTTTAAGTTTTCATTTTAGGATTGGTGTGGCTTTTGTTTCTCTTCCGATTCTCCTCCAAGTTCTCTTTAAATCTCTCTTCTAGAATCTCTTCCAATGTTTGTTTCTCTTCCATTTTCTTTCAGCCTCTCTTTCAGATTCTGTTCCAGCCTTTGTTTGTCTTCCACCTTCTCTTCCACCCTTTCTCGTTCATCGTTGTCAGGGTTGTCCAAGCGGGAAGTGGTCAAGTGCGTTTCACCTTGTTTTGATGGTGGTTGGGTGGCGCGGTGGCATTACATTGGGAGTGGTTCAGTACGTTTCACCAAAGTTAATACATTTTCTATTTATTAGTTTATTTTTTAAAGATTGATGTTGTTTGATTTTTGTTAAGTGATGAATATTGTGAAGTTTATCCTTATTTACCCTTTGGATAAAGATGCTAACTGTATTGTCTGTCAAAAGATTGTTAGTTTCTGGTTGTTTTGTTGAATTTAATACATTTTGTGCCCTAAAATGTTCTACAACCCGTGAGTGAGTTTGACTTGAAAATAAAATTCTAAACATATTTAATATCCCAAAATACAATGTTTACTTGACTATGTTAACTTGACAAATTTGCACAAATCGATTTAATGTGGAAGATGATGGAGGATGTGACACATGTTCTTAATCTCATATTTTATTTGTAATTATAGATGTTATCCTTTTTCGCTTGTCCATGTTATTTGCAGTGGAATTATATGACATTGGCAATGAGTAGAGGTGTATGTGTAGTTTTTTTTTGTCCCATGAAGTAGAAAAAGAGGAAAAAGTTTAATTAACAAAACCAAGAACTTTTTTATGGCGAGGATCGTGAAATTAATTGTTGACAATTTTACCAACTTCCGTCTCTATCTAAACAATATAGAAATAAACAAAAAATAATGATCACTTTGAAACAACTAAAAGGTACTTCTTTAAAAATGTTGCCTATTCAAGTTCTAAAAACAACATTTGATTGATAATTAATTTCTTTGAGTAAATCTCATACATAAAAATTGTGTCAATTATGTATAGGTTAAACTGCCATGGTTTTGCAATGATAGGACTAAAACTAAAGATCTTTTTTAGTACCAAGGAACCAAAAACACCTAGCTAAACTTTATATCCATTAATGCATTAAAGGTATAACAATGAGCAATGCCTTCCAAAAATAAGTTGTTGCCTTGCTGCTATGCATAAATAGGATTTTCTAATTCTTGAGTTAATGTCAATTTTGAAAAAATTAATATATTGTTATACTTCAGAATAAATCTTGTTTCACTTATTTTTTTTTTATATAGGTATGTCTCTTTTTATTTTTGTGTAAAGTTTCTCGTTCACCTTCTATTTCACCGTGGGTTTAGGTACTGGTGAAACATTCATTTCTTCATTAAGTGAAACATTCATGTAGTCTAGAGAAGCGTTTGAAGGTGTCCACAAAATGGATTTAGATATTGTTAAGGGGGATGTTTTGTTGTTGTAATTAACATTATTATGTTGGCAATTTTGTTCAAATTCCCATGAGATGAGCACATGTCAATTTTGGAATTGTAATATAGTAACTTTATGTATTGTGTAGTTCAAAGAATGAATATTTGATGTTCATCCCATGTTTTATTTTTAATACAATTTAATGTGTATTAATCATAAGTTTAGGTTGTTGTCATATTTTTTTTCTATTTCAGTATAATGTAAAATGAATGATTCATATAAATTATTATAACGAAAACATTATTTCCTATTTATAACAAAATTTGTCATAAAGGAAACTTTACATGAATATTATAATTTTATTTTTAATTAAAGCACAATTTTTTATGTTCAGATATTACATGGTTTGTATTTTTTCCAAATTCGGTTACTGCACAATACCGAAAATAATATTTTAATTATAAACAACTAAAATGCACAAATTAATAAATCATATTTTTTAAAAATTATTTTAAATATAATGGTAAATTTATATATGTTTAGATAATATTATTTTTATCAAGACTTTCCATGTTCAACAATAGGACATATAATTTACAAAAATTTAATTAACTCAAATCTACACAAAAATACATCATATTTCATTTTTTCAAATAATTTCAAAGACAAGAGTAAATCTGTAAAATTATAATTTACATTTTGAAAAGTTAAAAATTCTCTCACAATTATCACATTACTTATAAATTTTCTTAAAACTCTGAATAAATACATTGAGATAACAATGATTGGTGAAGAATCAAAGTATTAATTAATTTATGAATTTTGGGTTTTCAAAGTATTAGTTTCTCTTATGCTTGGGATCCTCCTTTTCTCCTCATGCCTCTAACCTCTCATACTTTTTTTGTTAATCATAAACCTTTCTCCAAACACTCTATCCCTCCATTCATAATAATACTTCTCATATTTCATTATTCAAATAGTTTTAAAGATAAGGGTAAATTTGTAAACTTACATTTTACACCTTTTACAAAAATTAAAACTTTTCTCACATCACTCACAAACTTTAATAATTTTTCCTCACAAATTCACCTTAAGATACCTTAATTCCAACACCTTAATTCAAACAACTTCAGTTTCATCACACTTTCATCTTAAATCACTTCAAACTTACTCTTTCAAATTCTCACACATCCGCTTCTCACTCCAAACACAACCTAAATAATTGAAGATATATTATAAAATATATAATACATAAACGAGTTAAATATTATTCTTCTTCATTTTAATAAAATGTCACAAATAAAAATTTAAAGAATAAAACCGCATTAAAAGGCTCATTTAAATTAAGATAAAACATGATGATATATTATTTAACGTTTTTATCGGCACATATTATTTATTTATTATTTAATGTTATAATTTTGGGAAAAGAAATGAGTAGTAAATTGACTTATCTGCAACAGATTATTCCTTTTATTGCATTTCCAATTTTGTTTTTACAATTTCCAATAATGAACTTTAGGCTTAATTTTTTTTTTTTTGAGAAATGAGGACTTTTCCTAAATGTGTTTCAATGTTTTGTTATCATTTTCCATCTTCGTTGTAATGGGTAGGGTGTGTATAAACAATGTAATTAGTCATCATGGTGGAAGTACGAGTATTGAAAATCGATTTTTGGGTTATCTTAAGTATAAATTATATTTTTTAACTATGTTTTCTATAAAGTATGCATGTTATGTGAAAGTTATTGATTTTTTTTATTTTATTTTATGTTTTTGTTTGATATAATGTTGGACTTTAATTTCTTTAAATGGTTCATTAAAGACGTTGATCATAAAAGGGATGCAATTATTGTTAAATAATTATGAGAAGTGTTTGAAGATGTTGATTCAGATGTTTTTAGGGAATGTTATTTTGTTGTTGTAATTAACTTTATTATGTTGACAATTTTGTTCAAATTTCCATGAGATGAATATATGTCTTTTTTGAGAACTTTATGTATTGTATACTTCAAAGAATGACTAATTGAGGTTCATCCCATGTTTTATTTCGATACAATTCAATGTGTATTTTAATCATAAGTTGAGGTTGGTGCCATATTTTTTATTTATTTCAGATTTCAGTATAATGCAAAACTAATGAATCATATAAATCATTATAACATAAACATTATTTCCTATTTATAACGGAAACTTGTCATAATGGAAACTTTATAATTATGAATATTATAAATTTATTTTTAATTGAAGCATAATTTTTTTATGTTCAGACAAACTTACATAATCTGTATTTTTTTAAAGTCAGTTCCTACACAATATCGAAAATAGTGTTTTTATTACAAACAACTAAAATGTACAAATTAATAAATCATATTTTTTTAAAATTATTTTAAATATAATGGTAAAGTTGTACATGTTTAGATAATATTAATTTTATCACATCTTTCCATGTTCAACAATACTCCATATAATTTACAAAATTTCAATTAAGTTAAATCTACACACAAAAAATACATAATATTTCATTGTTCAAACAGTGTTAAATACAATGGTAAATTTGTAAAATTAAAATTTACATTTTGAAAAATTAAAAATTATCTCAATCATCATATGACTCACAAACTTTAATAAAAAAATTTCACAAATCCACTATAACATACATTAATCCAAACAACCTCACTTTTTTCATACTTTCATCTCAAATCACTCTCTAAATTTATTCCCTGAAATCCTGAGACATTCTCTCTCCAATCCATACACAACCTAAATAACATTTAATATTATTAATAACATTTAATATTATTAATAATATTTAATAATATTAATATTATTTAATAATATTAATAATGTTTAATAATTACTATAATGTTTAATAATTACTATAATGTTTAATGATATTTAATAATATTTAATCATGTTTAATAATATTTAATAATGTTTAATAATATTTAATAATAATTATTAATATTTATTAATATTAATAAAATTATTATAATAATTAATAATGTTATTAATTTGTATAATCATAATATTAAAAATTAATAATATTAAATCATGAATAATGTAAATAATATTTATATTATTAATTATATTAATATTGATAATTATACTAATAAGTATAATAATAATTTGTTAATAATAATCATAAAAATGGACATAAAATAATATTTGTAAATAATAATTGAAAAAAAAAGATTTACCCACGGGCACATTACCTATGGATTGAAGTTGGTGGGTAACTACTCTTTGAGTTATCCGTGGACACATTGTTTGTAGATAATGCTGATTTACCTATGAAATTCTTTTGTAGATAAATTAAATTTTTCTTGTAGTGATCACTTTAATTACTAAATGATATTTTAATATCTTAAAACCATTAAAATATGAATTTTAAGTGATTTTAAATACATTATAAATTTATTTTAATCTATTAAAATAGAAAAACAAAAATGAACTTGAAATTTAAATGGTTTTACTAGATTAAAAAACTTATTTTAATCGGTTAACCCATAGTAAATTATACAACTTTGAATTTTAGGTCATTTTAATAAACTAAATCATTATTTTAATTTATTAATGTGTCATCTCTTTTTCTTCTCGCAAATATCGATCTCCACTTGTATCCACCTATCTACTTATGAGGTGTCTCTTTTACATCTTGAATCAAACGCCTAAAAAATTAATCAAAACAATACAAACTAACAAAAAAATCTAAATTAGATAAAATAATTGAACCCTCAACATTCATATAAAAATCAGATGTCAAAAAGACCATAAGGTTAAAACAAACTGCTATCTAAATGAAAGTCATATTTACTTTCAATTAAGTAACTTGAACTTTCACATGATTCGGGTCATTCGCAATATCTAGTCTGACTGTCTACTTTGAGAATGATTAGACTGTCTACTACAACTAAAAACAAGATTAGCATAAATAACATTTAAGGTCAAAATAAACCTAAATAGATTAATCACAATTAAAAGAGTGAATTTATTGATTACTATAATATAAAAAATCATGATTAAAGCTTTAAAGTGTAAAATGAAATTATGTTCATTAGACAAAAATTATATCTAGAAAAAAAATAATCTTAAAATATTATATGGATTACGTAAAACAAAAGGTATTGAAATGAAATACATTATTTTTTTAAAAGATAAACAAAAAATTTAATTTATTAGGTATCTAATTTTAAAAGCATTAGAAACTAAAAACGAAAATTGGTCAAATATTAGATATTTGAAATATATTTAAGTAATAATTTTATCCTAGGTAAAGTACCAGCTACATTCTTTTTATGTGTCATTTAAGGATTTTATGGAGAAACCGAAAAATACAATGTTTCTTTACTTTAATAAAATATTTATAAAAATTTCTGTTTCATATTTTTAATTTTTATATCACTATGTATATTACTATAAAAAAAATATTAAATAAAAATTAATTTTAGAAATTAGAATAATTAATTATATTTTTATTAACTTAAAAAATATTATTGATATATAAAGTAGTTTATATTATTAATAATTTTTTTTATATATATAAATAAAGTAATTAGATATTTGAGGAAGTTGAAAGTTAGATAGATAAAAAAATCCTTAAAAAGGAAGTGAATAAAGTAAAACTGGAAGTAATAAATATATAATGAATTACATTAATTATTTTAAGGTCAATTGTGTTTATTATTTTAAGATTAACTGTGTGTTATTATATTAAGATTAATTGTTTTTATATATGTTAAGATGTTAATTAATATTTATAATTATAAAACATTAATGTTTACATTTTCAAGGCAATGAAAACTCCTTTAAATAAGAGAAACATAAAACACACCAGACACTCTTCTGGTAAGGATTTAGGACTTGTTGTGATTAGAAAATGGCAACAAGTTTGAAGTACCTAATCTGCGTTCTCTTTCTGAGCTTTGCCATGAAAGGTAGATTCTATTAAGTTATTGAAGCTTTGCCATGAAGCTTTAAGTTTGTGAGTGTGATTGTGTGTGTTGTGCATGAGTTTGATCCATTAATTTTGCAGGGTCTAGTTTCTGTAACTTGAACAACATCAACATTGGAACAACCAGAAGTGGAAGAACAGTAGGTGGAAAACCTGAGTGGAACGTGGTTGTGAAGAACAACTGCAATTGCTCACAGAGTCAAATAAGGTTGTCATGCGAAGGGTTCAAGACTACTGAGAGTGTTAGCCCATCACTTCTCTCCATTCAAGGGAATTCTTGCCTCCTTATCAGTGGCAATGCTTTGTTGGGTTTTCAAAGCATTAGCTTCTCTTATGCTTGGGATCCTCCTTTTCTCCTCCTGCCTCTCACCTCTCATACTTCTTGTTCATCATAAACCTTTCTGCAAACACTCCATGCCTCCATTCATAATAATACTTCTAAGCTATTTTGCTTTCTTCAATGTTTAGAAACATCATTTTCATGTTATATGAGAAGAATACCAACATTGTTCTTAACCCTACTGTCTTCAATCTGCAGTTTTAGCTGTTATAATCTGATGCAGATACAGTCAATAACATTAAATAGTTTATATTGTTAATGACATTTTGTTAAAAAAAATAATAACATCCAACTCTTTTTTACGTTACATTTTGTAATCTATTTTCTTCAGTTATATATTTAGGCTGTGTATGAATTGGGAAGAGAATGTCTCGGGATTTGAGGGAATAAATTTAGTGAGTGATTTAAGAGGAGATTATGAAAAAAATTGAGGTTGATTGGACCAATGTACGTTTATAGTAGAGTTGTGCGGAAAATTTATTAAAGTGTGTGATTCATATGATGATTGTGAGAGAATTAATGTAAATTATAATTTTACATATTTATCCTTGTATTTAAAATTATTTGAACAATGGAAATATGAGGTATTTTTTTTTGTGTGTAGATTTAAGTTAATTGAAATTTTGTAAGAAAAATGATTTTTTGACACGCCATTTATTCTTTGCTCCAAATTACACCTTCTTTAAGTGTTGGATTACTTATGTGATAGGGGTATTTTTGTAAAATAATAGGCATAAGATGGATGTAATTTGGAGCATTGGGTGTTATTGTTCAACATGGAAAGTTGTGATAATAATACTTCTAAGCTATTTTTGTTTCTTTTTTAGAAATATCATTTTCATGTTATATGAGAAGAATGTCAACATTGTTCTTAGCCCTACTGTCTTGAACTATCTGCAGTTTTAGCTATTATAATCTGTTGCAGATTCAGTCAATAACATTAAATAGTTTACCTTAATTTAAATTAGCATTTGATGAGGTTTTTGTTGTTTCAATTATTGTTAATGACATTTTGTTAAAAAAAAATAACATCCAACTCTTTTTTACATTACATTTTATAGTCTATCTTCTTCGATTATATATTTAAGCTTTGTATGAATTTGGGGAGAGAATGTCTCGGAATTCGAATATTTTGGTTGTGTATGAATTGGAGAGAGAGAATGTCTCGGGATTTGAAGGTTGTTTAGACTAATGTATAATTATTGTAGATTTGTGCGAAAAATTTATTGAAGTGTGTGATTCATATGATGAATGTGAGAGAATTTTTAATATTTCAAAATGTAAATTATAATTTTACTGATTTACCCTTATATTTAAAACTATTTGAACAATGGAAATATGAGTACTTTTTTGTGTGTAGATTTAAGTTGATTGAAATTTTGTAAATTATGTGTGTTATTGTTCAACATGGAAAGTTGTGAAAATAATACCTCTAAGCTATTTTCATTTTCAGTTATATATTTAGGTTATGTATGGATTGGTGAGAGAATGTCTAATATTGCAAAGAAAGCACATCAGCCAGGATTCGAACCCAAGTCCTTCCAGTAATCAGGGAAGGGTTAACCACTGGACCAGAGAAGTTCTTTGGTCATATTACCATTTTTATTTTACTTATAATTATTAACATAATTTATACATATTAATATTAATATTATTATAATGAATAGTTTCCAGTGTCTGATTCTTCAAAATTTGATACTGCAAATGTAACCAAAAAATAAATTATGATGATGTATATATGTGATAGGTTAATGTCACTTCACAAACAACTTATTTTTACTTATTGAAATTCATAAAAACAATCTTTAAGAATTGAATAATAATTTCAATTAATGA
>Ga0123342_1007945_pt1 | contig 13701 bp, 5 predicted proteins | sample Turbeawhitnodule_FD_89960 | JGI IMG/M metagenome (GOLD analysis project Ga0123342, IMG submission 89960) | Root nodule microbial communities of legume samples collected from Mexico - Turtle bean Mexico white nodule | ecosystem: Host-associated > Plants > Roots > Nodule | place: Mexico: Nepantla...
ACACAATAAAATATATATATATATATATATAAATATATATATATATATATATATATAATTAGAAGTTTGAGTAGCGTGGCCGTAAACCCAATCTTTCTCTTTCTCTTAATAATATCCATAATAAAAGAAAGAGATTGTATATTACCTCTTCTGATATAACAATATTATATCAAATTTGAAATTAGTTTGTATTTGAGTCTAATAAACATGTTTTTTTTTTATCTTCTTGTAAATCAGTCCATAATTGCTTAACAAAATTTATCATCTTTAATTTTATTGAGAACTTCAGTGTTTGAATTCATTTTGGATATGTGATAGAATAAAAATAAATTCCCATTAGGTCCGTGTCGGATACACGTATCGGTGTCGACACTCGTACGACACGCGTAGAACACTTATCGATGAAGTGTTCAATTCAAAAAATATTTATTGAATTTCTGACAATTCTAACATGGTTCGAACACAATTTTAAAAAGGATAAATACAATAATTTTCAAAAAACTCAAATTTATTGTATAAATTTTTATTATGATTATAAAAATAAAGAACAAATTTTTTTGAACCCGTCAAGAAAAACATCTTCCTGCTCCCAAAAAAATCTGAAACATACTTGTACACATAAATATTTATTGTCAATTTATATACCTCATAATTATATAATATATAGATCTATATTCCCGTGTCCTACATATTAGAGATTATACGTATCTCTGTATTGGTATCCGTGTCGTGTGAGCATCTGGATCCTTGTTTGCTACATAGGTTGTATGTGACACGTTTTTATATTTTTAGTTGAATAAGAGTTATAATATATATAAATTTTTTAACTTTTATAATACGTATTTAAAGTTTTATATTAACATAATTTGATATGGATGAAAGTGTACATTGCATTTCCATTACACTATTGTTTCAATTCCTCATCATTATTCGCTTCCAATAATTGCAAGATATCTTAGCTAAGGCCTAGCCAAGAATATATAGCAACTTTCCCTGCATTTCTGAAGCAAATTGGAAGGAAGACTGAGACTAAATTGTGCTAAAACCTCAAATGGAAGAGCGAGAGCAAGGTGAAAAGATGAGTATGCTGATATTCAAGTCCCTTCTCATTTCTTTGTTGCTAGTTTTCTCTAGCAGACACACCGTAGCAGAAAAGAAAATCAATCACCACTCTAAAAGCACATACATAATTTACACGGACAAGTTCAGCATGCCATCAAGCTTCAATGACCATCTCCTCTGGTATGATTCATCTCTGAAATCAGTGTCAGACTCAGCAGAGAGGCTCTACACATACCAACATGTAGCTCATGGCTTCTCCACGAGGCTAACTACCCAAGAAGCGGAGTTACTCTCAAAGCAACCGGGAATTCTCTCTGTCATCCCTGAAATTAGATACGATCTTCACACAACTCGAACACCAGAGTTTTTGGGGTTGGAGAAATTCATCACTCTTTCACTGGCCTCTGGAAGACAAAGCGATGTAGTTGTTGGAGTGCTAGACACTGGTGTGTGGCCTGAGCTAAAAAGCTTCGATGACAAGGGTCTTGGCCCAGTTCCAAGTAGCTGGAAAGGTGAGTGTGAGAGAGGTAAGAACTTCGGCCCAGCAAACTGTAACAAGAAGCTTGTTGGTGCAAGGTTTTTCGCCAAGGGCTATGAGGCGGCGTTTGGACCCATCGATGAAAGTACAGAATCAAAGTCACCAAGGGATGATGATGGCCATGGAACTCACACCTCAACAACAGCAGCAGGTTCTGCAGTTGCAGGAGCTAGCCTCTTCGGCTTTGCTAATGGGACAGCAAGAGGCATGGCCACACAAGCCAGAGTTGCTACATACAAAGTGTGTTGGCTTGGAGGGTGCTTTTCATCAGACATAGCTGCTGGCATTGACAAGGCCATAGCAGATGGTGTCAACATCCTTTCCATGTCAATTGGAGGAGGTTTGACGGATTACTACAGAGACACTATTGCGATTGGAACTTTTGCTGCCACTGCCCATGGAATACTGGTTTCCAATTCAGCAGGAAATGGTGGGCCTAGTCAAGCCTCTTTGTCTAATGTGGCACCATGGTTAACCACAGTGGGCGCTGGGACTATAGACCGTGACTTCCTTGCTTATGTCACCCTTGGAAATGGGAAGTCATACACTGGGGTGTCCCTTTACAATGGCAAACTGCCCCCTAAGTCTCCAATTCCAATTGTTTATGCCGGTAATGTAAGCGGTGATTCAGAAGGAAGTCTGTGCAGCAAAGGTAGTTTGATTGCTGCAAAAGTAGCTGGAAAAATCGTGATTTGTGACAGAGGAGGGAATGCAAGGGTGGAAAAGGGTTTGGTGGTGAAGAGCGCTGGAGGCAGTGGGATGATACTAGCAAACAGTGAAGATTACGGGGAAGAGTTAGTGGCTGACTCCTATCTCCTCCCGGCAATAGCTTTGGGCCAGAAATCCAGCAATGTGCTAAAGAAGTATGTTTTCTCATCTCCCAATCCCACAGCTAAACTTTCGTTTGGTGGCACCCACTTAGGGGTTCAACCATCCCCAGTGGTGGCAGCTTTCAGCTCAAGAGGGCCAAATCTGCTAACACCAAAGGTCCTCAAACCAGACCTAATAGCTCCAGGAGTTAACATCCTAGCTGGATGGACTGGTGCAGTTGGACCAACTGGCATGACTGAAGACACCAGGCATGTGGAATTCAACATCATCTCTGGCACATCCATGTCCTGCCCCCATGTCAGTGGGTTAGCTGCCCTTCTTAAGGGCACTCACCCAGAATGGAGCCCTGCAGCTATAAGGTCTGCCCTCATGACCACATCATACAGAACCTACAAAAATGGGCAAACCTTAAAAGATGTTTACACTGGCCTACCAGCCACACCGTTTGATTTTGGGGCTGGACATGTAGATCCAGTGACTGCTTTCGATCCTGGCCTTGTCTATGATGCCACCGTGGATGACTACTTGAGCTTCTTCTGTGCCTTGAACTACAGTTCCTATCAAATAAAGCTTGTTGCTAGGAGAGATTTTACTTGCAGCAAAAGGAAGAAGTACAGAGTGGAAGATCTCAACTACCCATCTTTTGCTGTTCCTTTTAACACGGCTTTCGGAGTCAAGGGTGGTTCACAAAAACCAACCGCTGTTCAGTACAAAAGGACTTTAACAAACGTGGGAGCTCCAGCAACGTATAAAGTTTCAGTGACACAGTCTCCCTCGGTGAAGATTGTGGTTGAACCACAAACACTTAGTTTCCGTCAACTGAATGAGAAGAAGAGCTACACAGTTACGTTCACGTCTTCTTCAAAGCCTTCTGGAACAAACAGTTTTGCTTATCTAGAATGGTCTGATGGGAAACACAAGGTTTCTAGTCCCATTGCTTTCAGCTGGACTTGACACTGTTTTTTGAAGGCCCTAACTCTGAATTACCTGTTGCAAACGCGGCTGAGTTCAAGAATAATCGTTTCTCTATGTTTTGTTCTGCTTTTGGTCCGGCAAAGGGGTATGATGTTATTTGTCTCTTGCTGTTCTCTGAAAATTGTAAAAGAAGGATTGCACAGTAAAGAAACAGGGTAATGGACTAATGGCGTGTCTGAATAAATGAATAATGACACTGAATGGTTATTCGTATTTACTTAGCTTTGCGCTCGTTGGCGTGTACATGACAGGTTTTTCTATCAGATGGTTGATCCAATGCAGGCATCTCAATTGCATTGCCATTACATTAAGATTTTTTTGGTAATTTACAACTACTGGTATGTAATAAGGAATAAAAATATGAAGCATTGACCAAAAACTGAAGAGCTAAGGCATTAAGCTCTTTCTTTACCCCCATTTTAGATCACCTAATCAAGAACATTTGCTCGAAAATTTAGTTGTAACCTACTGTAAAAAAAATATTGAAGAGAAATATAAGAAGAAAAAATAAAACAAAATAGTTTTTCTAGTTAAAATTAATTTATATATACTTTAATTTATAAAGTTCTCATGAATTTTTCTATTTTTTTTGTTTTTTAGAAGTCATTCCAGGAATAAGTTTATCTATCTTTATTTGCGTTATCCTATCAAACAAATGATACTTTCTCTCTTTTTAAAGGGAGAAATAGAGCCGCATTTGCGTCGGAAATCGCAAATAAAACGACCTTTTTTAAGTAACTACAACTCAACTGACAATATTCGAGTCCTATTTTAATTGGAAACATGTCCCGTAACAATTCCTTCCCTTAATTGAGTTAAGAATTGAGAAGACATTCACACTAGATTATGACCACACTGACTTGATTAGATTGCTAGCTTCAACTTCATATAGAAAAGCTTAACAAGGGAAAAAGGGTAAAGCTCAACTTACCCTAAACTTCATATAGTTATGAGCACTCTGGAGTCTTAAACTTGAAAGTAAAAGCTTTTTCTTAATTCGATAATTTAAAAAGAAATCCTTCGGTATTAACTATGGTGATCTTGAACCATGGTGATGATTATAGCCAAAGACTTCTAAATTTAAACGATACCAAGTAATGGAATTTACATATAAAGTTGAGGATTCCAATGACTCCAAGTGTATTCTTACAGTATCATTTATTATGTCACCAATGCAACAACAGTGTTAGAACAATTTTGACTATGTGATTAAAATCAAAACATACACCACTCGATTCAATATCCTCTACAGTTTGGGAAAAACACTGCATGATATTTCAGTCATTCCTTTGGTTTAAATATATAAAGGGGAGAAAAACTAGCATCAATGGTGAAATCAGTAACTGCACACAGTATGCAGTTCTTCTAAACTGCAGAACATCAATTTCCTACATCATTCAGGGTCTTCTACAGAGTGACAGACAGGAAGGTAGTACGTATCGAGCTGCCAATATCTTTGTTTCACACCTTCCCAAACTTGTTCTCCTAAACAATCCTTAACAGGCAATGGAATTAATTGCGTGGAATACCCCAAATTCTCAAGCTCAAGTGATACCAAATGGCAGTAAACAACATGGAAAAACGCATTACTGCCACAAAGGCCATTGAAGAATGAGTAGATACCACCAGGCTTCAGAAGTGTTGGGAGATGTTGGTGGAACTCCCTTAAATCTTCATAATACTCCCCATAGGTGTCAAAGAATATTCCTGAACACAATTCACGTCATTGACCCAAATCAGACATAACCCAGATAAAACTCATCATGCATCATACACATATTCAACAACATTAATAATAAAGCCTTATTTTTCACTAGGTGAGAGGTCAGCTGCATGGATTGCATGATAACATTGAAAACAGTTAAAGATCAAATTCCCAAAGAATTGGATGCATCTGCTACAAGTAAATAAAACTCCCAGATTCAAAACTAGGTCTAACTCAACTCAAAAAGCTAAAAAATTATAGATTTCCCTCACTTATATAACCATAAACTTTGGTTGTGAGGATGGATAAAGATAAAATTAAGTTAGGGTGTTTGGTAGGAGAGAAAAAACAAAATATAATTTAAAAAAAAAACTGTTTCCTATTTATACTCATCTCTCTATCCGTATCCTCGTCTCTTCTCTATTTCACCCAACCAATTTCTGTCCTCTCTATCAATCATACACTTTGTAGTCATATCAATATGAAATCTTTATAATACACTAAAAATTGAATTCGCAGATAATTTGATAACAGGTGGTCGGTCCAATAAGTTCACCAATGACCATATCCACCATTAGAATGGACTCTCAGCTTAAAATTAGAGACTGAGCTCAAGTAAATACCAAAAAGTAGCTCAAATAACGAAATTTGGCCTCCTAACTAGCCAATATAGGATCTTAATATTTCGTCTGTTTTCAACAGAAGACAATTGAATAAATTGTACTGCTACAATTAAGTATCAAGTCAATGAAGATTAGGATTAGAAATTACCATCATATGTTTCAAGCTGAGACAGAACATCCTGCCATCGGCCAAAAACTATCTTCACATTTTCCTTCTGACCCCAACCGGAGCGAAGCATGCGTTGATAAACCTCCGGATGAGCCTCAACGATGGTGTGTGATGCAGGTGCATACTGCTGAATGGCCGAATCCACGAGCCCCATTCCGAACCCAATATTGAGCACGTGGCCCCCTCCCGAACAAACAGCTTTGGCATGAGCCTCCATCAACGGCTTCTCCCACGCCATCATCACAGCTTTGCTTTCGGAGTCCATAAGCTTGTCTTCGCTAAAACTCACCCTATCTTCCAGATAATTGACACCGGAATCGCCGCTCTTGTTTTCCTTCCTCGCAATTGTTCCCAAGATCAGTTCGGCCTGAATCCCTGGCAAATTGAAACGAAATCAGACCCCAATAAGCAAATAGAAATAGTCGGAATGGAAAAAGAGGAATGTGTACCGGCGTTGAGGAGAAGGTCGAAGGCTTCGCTGTGGCCTTCCTGCATGGCGTAGTCGCCGGCGGAGAGGCTGGAGGGAGAGAGGGCGTTCCAGGGAGCGCCGGCGGAGAGGAGGAGAGTGAGGACGGGTGCATGGCCGTTCTTTGCGGCGTGCATGAGAGGATTGAGGCCCTCGCCGTCGAAGTGGGTGACGTCGGCGCCGGAGTCTATGAGAGCCCTCACTTTCTCCACGTCACCCTTCCTGGCCGCCTCGCACAGTTGCTCCTCCGCTTCCTTCATCTTCTTTGCTTCCAACCCTCAAACCCTCACCCTCCACTCTAAAACCTCACTATTCCTTTCCTCTCATTTCTTTTTTGTTATAAAAATTCTCGTTTTTACCCATCTTCATTTTTTATTTTCTATATTCATATTGAATAAAAACATTATAAAAAGAGAGTTTTTTATTTTATAAAATTTAGAAATTATTTTTTAGTGCGTATATGTGAAATAATTAATTTTAATATTAATTGTACATTTTATTTTCAATGCACGTTAAGTTTGTGTCATATTGAACATTAACCTTGTTGTGAAACATCAAATTTTGTCTTGTGTTTCAATTTTGAAGTTTAAAATATATTTAAATAAAACATAAAAATGATATGTGGTCTTTTTTGTTGGCTAAATTCCCTATTTAACACTTTTTTTTATTACTCTGTCTAATCCTTTTTTGTTTTTATTTTTTTATCTAATACTCTTTTATTTTTTATTTCCCTATCTAGCACCATTTCAAAAATAAATAAATAAATAATAATTTTTTTTTATAATTTAAATTTTGAGTGCATTAAAAAATAAATATTTTTAATGTTTAAAATAGTTAGAAATATAATTAATGAATAAATAAATGAGCTTTTACAAAATAAAAATAAAAAAATAATAAATTTCAAATGTTTAGTTTAAAAATTATTTTTTTTAAGAATGAAGAAAATAAAAAATTAAACTCTATACCAACATAAAAGTTGAATTTATAAATATAAATTAGTATTTATTTTTATTATTATTGATGATGTAATCATGTTAATTTCAAGTAAAAAATACATGACATAATTATAAAAAAACAAGTTGAATAAGAACTGTTCGAACAAAAAAATGTTCATATTGTCAAATACCAGGACACATATAAAGAATATGTCCCAACATTACTAGATTGTGCACTTTTCGTTATTAATTATGTTTTATTTCGCACAAACTATTTAATGTACCATTGAAAAAAATATTAAATGAATCACCATTTTTCATTTATTTTCATTTTTATGATCAACATATACTTATTTAGTATCGTTTTATATCTCTTATATTTATCTTATTTGTATTTTTTTATATCTTTTATCTTAATCTTAATTTGTTTTGCCTTTTTTTTTATAAAAGTTTTCATGTTAGGCATCACTCTTAATTTATTTTGTCTTTATTTTATATCTTTTATGTTTTTAGTTATTATTTTTTCTGCCATTTTTTTTTATTGTTGCTGTTTTTATTTTCTAGACTTATTTTTTTTCATTTTTTTCTTCTCATTTTTAAGCATTAAGTGTAACATTTGCATTAGTTTTATTTTTAGGATTTTGCATTTAGGGTAGACACTTCAATATTATTTGTGTGTCCCCTATTAATTAATACTAATTGACTTTGTTTTTTTTTTTGCAATTATGTCACATATTTTTTACTTGAAATTAACACGATTACATCATCAATAATAATAAAAATAAATACTAATTTATGTTTATAGATTCAACTTTTATATTGTTGTAGGGTTTAATTTTTAATTTTTTTCATTCTTAAAAAAAATATTTTCAAACTAAACATTTTAAATTTATTTTTCTATTTATTTTTTATTTTATAAAAACTCATTTCTTTATTCATTATTTATATTTCTAACTATTTTAAACATTAAAAATACTTATTTTTTAATGCATTCAAAATTAAAATTATAAATAAAAATTATTATTTATTTATTTATTTTTGAAATGGTGCTAGATAGAGAAATAAAAAATAAAAGGATGTTAGATAGAAAAATTAAAAAAAAGAATGTTTTTAAAATTAAAATATAATAATAAAAAATATGTAGTCGAACACCAACGAATAAAAAGTAAAAATTAACTTAAAGAAAACAAGAATACAACAATAAATGACTAAGTAAAAATAAATCATAAAAACAAAATATAGCATTTGTCGTAAAATGTTGATATAATTGGAAGTTTTAGAAAATAAATCATCATCACTTAAATTTTAATTGCATAAATTTTTTTCATTTTTTTACTAAAACAACATATTGGTGATTCAGGTGGTATTTTAATTTAATAAGTGAAAGACGAGGGAGCGTATAATTTGATGAATAAAATGGGTGAGGTAGTAGCAGTTGAGGACAGGGATATAATATAATTATTTTTCCTACTTTTTTTGGTTTCATTGCAAATTGCAATTCCTCCAATTGCAAGAACTTTTCTTTGAATTAACAGCATCCATCATTCAATTCACCACCTTCCCCTCTATCCCCAACCCAGATTATCCACTATTCCCTTTTTCCATATTCCGGTTATCATATATTAATTATATACTATCATTCAATATTCATGGCTACCAGTTTTGATCGATGGGAAAAAGATCCTTTCTTTAATGCTGCCGAAGAAGTTCAGGAATCTTCAGACAGGTATCTCTCGTTCTTGCAATTGGGTTTTCCATTTGTTTTTTTATGTTTAATCCAATCTTTAATTTTGTTTTTCCAATGAAATGTAGGTATAGTAGAATATAATCTTGCCAGGTGATTCCATTTTGGGGGTGAAATAAATGCACTTGCCAATACCTACCTTTTTATTCGTTTATTTCCCATTGAACTCGATATTGAAAGGCTTAAGGTTTTGAAGTTCATTTGTTGTGCACAATCTTGAAAGAAAAAACCTGAATTGCTCCCATTTTCTTGTTATTATGTTTAGCCACCATTACGGGAATCTTTGGCTCTCGTACAAGATCAAGGTTTCCTCGTAAGCTTCGACCCTCTGGGTTGGCTATGGAACTAATTGTGGGTCAGGGACCGACAACATAGTTAAAACTCGTCATTCTTGTTCAAGAATGTGTTTTGCTGGAATTGAACTTAAGTCTTTCAGCGTGTTTTTTTTTTATCAGCAATAAAAATCTTTCTCAGCGTGTGTTGCCAACTGAACCACATATCTAATGGGTCTACTTTTCTTCTTATTGAGATGCTATGATTGTGTTTTCAAGGATGGAATCTACCTATAGAACGTGGATTCACGCAATGAAGGATGCATCCACCGAATGGAACTTTGATGAACTTCGCCGAGATCTACAAACCGCTCTTGGCACTGCTAAATGGCAGGTAGTTTCTCTTAGTAAATATAGTTTCAAATTTTGTATCATCATAACTAAGCATGTGGTTGCACTTGTATGGCTAATGCAGTTAGAGGAATTTGAACGGGCTACTCGGTCAAGTTATAGTAAAGTTTCAACTGAGGATGCGAAAACTAGGCACCGAGATTTTGTTGATGCCATCCGTGACAAGATCAGCAAAGTTGAACATCTGTTACTAGAACCTGTTCATTCGGGTAGGAAGGTAGCTCTGCCTTGGCCCCGTCTGGATGAAGGAGAACGTGATGAACTGGCATCATTTCTCTCGGGAACATCGGCTTCTGTTTGCAAAATCCCTGTTAAATGTACCAGCAGAGATGGTGAAAATGTGCAATTAATTGACAAAGATTCGTTCCCTGATTGTTCAACCGATTTACATGTTTCATCTGCGCGGGGTTCGTCTGATGCAGCACAGGAAAAGTCACTTGGGCATCGGAGAGCAGCTAGTGCTGATGCTGATATTAGTTCTTGGAAAATCACTGTTTCTGATGGTGTCCAACAATCGGGTTCCTCCAATGGTTCTTCCGGTGCAATTCCTATGCACAAGGTAGCCAGTCTCTCCGGATTTTTTGGTTCCGTGAGAACAATCTCTAAGTTGAAGTGGTCTAAGAATGGTTATCGAAAGCTGAAACCAGTGAATCATTGTGAAGAGACGGATAGTGAACTATTACAATCAGCTGGATTGAATGGGGTTTGTGCTTTAGCTGCTTTGTTTTTTAACACAGATTTGCTTGTGTATTTCAATGCTTTTTGCTTAATTATTAATATTTCATGTTTACTTTTGCAAATAAAGGGCATCAATGCATACTATGAAAAACGTAAGAGTTGCCTTGGTAATTATGATGAATCTTATGATAAGCAACTCCACGGGTGGTACGGGGCTTTGCAAAGGCAGCTTCAAAGATCTCAATACCAAATGCAATACAACCGGCATGTTCAAATAACTATCTGGGCTGTTATTCTCCTTTGCCTGATTGGTAAGCTCTGGATCTTTGTTTGTGTTTTAAAAAAAATGTATGCACCAACATTCTCTCAATTTCTTAGCTTTGAAATTGGTGGAATGTATGCACCTCCATCCTCATCTTTTTTATTCTAATAATTGGTATGACCGTGTTGATGATGCTTTCCATTTAGGCCGCCAGAACTCCTTGATCATGAAACTATTTTCGCCCCTTTTTACTCCTGAAAGGCAGAAGGCTGCTTCTGAGTGCTCTTCGTTCCTTTCTATCTACATGATTTCACACATAGACACCAAGTTATTTGAACTTATTGAACTTTATTATGCATTATGCTGATGTGAATTCAGATCAGAAAGAACAAGATTTAAATTAGAACAGAGAAGAGAGTTATGAAAATTCATCACTTTTCTATTCCAATAGTATGTATATGTTGCTTACAATTTTGATATCCCTGCAGTTTTTATTGCTTTTTGCACGATGTAGAAAGGAAGATTTTGTTACATTATGTATCATTTTGTGGAGTGCGGCGGACAGAATCGGGTTTGGACAAGCGATGCCTTGATTCGAGGTGAGATATGTTACTGTTTAGAGTCTTCCATTACACACAGTGTAGCACTTCTTAGCTGTTTTTCTCTTCATGGTATATCCATTTTTCACCTATTTTAATGGTCTCAAGAAGAGTGTTCTTTTCCCTCTTCGCTTTTGTACTATATGACCACATCAAGATGTACAGAACTAATTGAATGGACACTAACCAATGTAATTTCTCATCGATGCGATAACTCTGTTATCCACCAAAGATTTTGGCTTTGCATTCACAATTTGAGGCCAATATTCTATCTTCATTCATGTCAATTACTAAGCACTAATGAAAGTAACTCATTGTTATACTAAGTCTAGAGCTATGGAAAGATTATATATTTTTAAAGTAACATATAAAGATTTATTAATTGTTGTAGCAGTCTTTGGAAGACTCAGCCTATTATTTCAATTATTTTGTATTAGTTTTATTCGATTAAACTTATTTTTGTTTCTCAGGTTTTTTCTTTTAAATTTGTACTCATTACAGATGTAATCCCTTTTATTACGATTTATCTATTTTTTAGTTAAACTAGAACAATGCCCGTACATCGTATGGGTTACGTTTCTATTTTTGTAGTTATTATTAATGTATATATATATTAAGGGTGGGGAAAAAATCCAAATTACAAAATCCAATCTATAATTAACCAAATTCATATTTTTGGATTTTAAATCCAATCCATTTAATTGGATATGAATTATATATAGATTGGATACATTTTTGGATTATCCAAATTGCATTTTGGATTGGATTTTGACTTGGCCCGATCCAAGTTCATCCAGGTTTAGCAAAGTCGGCCCAAGTCCACGTTGAACCGAAAAGTCCGAGCCCAAGTCGCATTGAGTCGACCTGAGTCGATTGGGGTCGATATTGAGCCGAGTTGGCCTAGGCCAATGTCTAGTCGAGTCGGTCCATGCCCATATCGAGTTGAGTCTTTCGAGTCCGATATGGAGTCGAGCAGGCCCAAGCTGATATCAAGCAAAGCAGGCCCGAGCCGATGTCGAGCCGAGTAGGCCCGGATTGATGTCAAGCCGAGCAGGCCAAGGCCGATATTGAGCCGAGCAGGCCCGGGTCGATGTCGAGTCGAGCAGTCAAGAGTCCATGTCGAGCCGAGCAGGCCTAGGTTGATGTCGAGTCGAACGGGTTGGGACCGATGTTGAGTCGTCTAGGCTCGGGCCGAAGTCGAGCTGAGCAGGCTAAGGCCGATATTGAGTCGAGCGGGCCTGGGCTGATGTCGAGTTGAGAGGGCCCGGTTCGATGTCGAGTCGTGCAAACCCGGACCGATGTCTAGCCGAGCGGGCCGACATGATTTCAAGTTGAGCGGTCCTGGGCGATGTCGAGCCGAGCAGGCCTGATCGATGTCGAGTCGCTTAGGCCTGGAATGATGCCGAGACGTCCGGGCCTAGGTCGATGTTAAGTCGTTCGGGTGGGCTCAGATCGATGTAGAGACCTCCGGGTGGGCTCGGATCGATGTAGAGACCTCCGGGTGGGCTCAGATCGATGTAGAGACCTCCGGGTGGGCTCAGATCGATGTAAAGACGTCCAGGTCCGGGCCGATGTCGAGTCGTCCGAGCCTGGGTCGATGTCGAGCTGAGCAGGCCAAGGCCGTTGTCGAGCCGAGCGGGCCCGGACCAATATTGAGTCGTGCGAACCCGGGTCGATGTTGAGCCGAGCGGACTTGGATCGATGTCAAGTCGAGCGGGTCCGACCGATGTCGAGTCGTTCAGGCCCGGACCGATGTTGAGTTGTCTGAGCCTAGGCCAATGTCTAGTCGTCTTGGCGGGCTCTGGCCGATGTCGAGCCGCCCGGGCCTAGGCTGATGTCATGCCATGTAGACCTAGGTCGAGATGGAGTCGCGCAGGCCTAGGTTGATGTCGAGCCGATCGGGCCCGGGTCGATGTTGATCCAATCGAGCCCAGGTCGATTATGAGTTGAGCGGGCCCGGGGTTGATGTCGAGTTGAGCGGGCTCGGGGTCGATGTCGAGTCGTTCGGGCCTGGGTCGATGTCAAGTTGTCCGGGCCCGGGTCAATGTAGAGTTGTCCGAGTCAAGGCTGTTCTCGAGCCGGGCGGGCCCGAACCTTTGTCGAGCCGTGCAGACCCGGGCCAATGTCGAGCTAAGCGAACTTGGACCGATGTCGAGTCGTCCGGGTGGGATCATGTCGAGGTCATGCTGTCCCGGCCTGGGCCGATGTCGAGTCATCCGGGCCCGGGTCGATGTCGAGTTGTCCGGGCCCGAGTCGATGTCGATTCGTTCGGGCTCGGATTGATGTCTATTAGTCTGAGCCTGAAATTATGTCGAGTCCTTCGGCCCCGGGTCGATGTCAATGGGTCCGGGCCCGAGTCAATGTCGAGTCGTATGGGCCTGGGCCCGGGTAGTTCGGGTCGGGCTTATGTCGAGTTGTTCGAGCCGAGCCG
>Ga0123342_1007946_pt1 | contig 13700 bp, 7 predicted proteins | sample Turbeawhitnodule_FD_89960 | JGI IMG/M metagenome (GOLD analysis project Ga0123342, IMG submission 89960) | Root nodule microbial communities of legume samples collected from Mexico - Turtle bean Mexico white nodule | ecosystem: Host-associated > Plants > Roots > Nodule | place: Mexico: Nepantla...
CAAAAATTAAAGACACATTTCAAAACAAAACACTGGGTTGCCTCCCAGCAAGCGCTCGTTTAACGTCATATAGCTTGACGCCTGATTAACATCATTGAAGGTTCAACAATATTCATATCCACTGAAACACTCTTTATGAAAAATATATAAATCATTGACAAATATATAAATCATTGTTACAATATTAATAACATTAAAATACCAAATACCAAATTCTTATTTAAACATTGATTAATTTTTACATATACTTTTTAACTAAAAGTCCAAACTCAAATAACAAATATATAAATCATTGTTACAATATTAATAACATTAAAATACTAAATACCAAATCCTTATTTAAACGTTGATTAATTTTTACATATACATTTTTAACTAAAAGTCCGAACTCAAATAAAAAAACGCGATTGAAAGAGAAGAATCAATTGTGAAAGCCAATATACAATATTATATTATTCTTCCCTTACAAGCACAAACCATATTTAAAAAACTTAAAAGAAAAACTTATTTGATTCTTACTTTTTTATTTATTTAAATATCTAAGGAGAGTTGGTTTTGAATTACTTCATACTTCAGAGCACTTGTCTCATTATTGTCTGTATAGAGGTAGGTGGGTGTGAATTTTGAAATCTTAAAGCATATATATCGCTTATCGTGGCGCTTTTTTCTATCTATGTACAATCCGTGTGCATACGGAAAAATAAATAACAGAAGACTGTCCAAGATTCTTCTTTTGGTGAATGTACCCTATTTTATGCTTTCTTTTCTTCAACCTAATTTTCATCTTTAGAACCTTCAATAATACTCTCTTTTTTTTTATATGGAAGCTTGAGATTTGTTCCTGAAATATTTCTTGGATAGAGTAACTAAAAATAATACAAATTCCCCATTCCACCTTTTGCTGCACAAAGTTTGAGATTTTAAATTAAATCCATTCCCTTCCTTAAAATTCTCTACTATCCTTTTTTATCTCCTTAATTAATTATCTTTGGTTACTTCTTCATTAGGGTTCTGGAGGATATAAGAAATTAAAGAACATTAAGTTCAACCTTCCCAAAACATAGATTTCATCAAGGAAACTCAATGGAAGGATCATCAGATATTTATACAACATTTACTCAATTTCTTCTGATCAGCAACTAATGTTCACAATTATGACTCCAATGTGCACTACTACTTTATATTTAAGCATGTTTTTTCAAAAAACTCTTTCAGATGGTCAAAATAATCAATGATCTTTTCAAAGCCAACACAGAGAAAGGGTAATTGTCTGATGGATTTAGCTACTACACGGCTAAAGGACTTTTCCCAAAGAGAAAGAGCCACCTTATAAAATGAGGGGAAATTTTCTTTTTCTTTTCTCAAATTAGTCTCATTAAATGTTACTTCAAGGAATTTTAAAATATTTTTTACTTAAAAAAAGTTGTAATAGTTAAATACTTCGATTCCTTTAAATGTTGTTGAACTTATTTTTTTAATAAAAAGTATAATAATTTTTTAAATGCTGTTTAAGGTTTTTTATAAACAAAAAATATAAGAAATTTTTTTATTGTACCATTTTATTTTTACATCATAATAAATGCATATATGTAAACTAATTAAAAATTAAATAAAATGTAAAAATAGAAATTACAAAAAATAATTAATATGGTTTTAAATTGTAAAGCTTATAATTAAAAAGAAATAAAAATATTTTTAAATTGTTACAAGTAATTTGTCCTTCTTCATTTCGCGCCTTAAAATTCTAAAAAGTACATTAACATATTTAAAAGGACATTCTTATTACTTTTTATCTACTGATAACCAAATTGTTTTTTTTGTTTTTTTTGTTTTGAAGATGGAAATATATATATAAAAACTTTCCTAAAGCAGTCCCTTGATAAAACAGTCTGAATGCGACCCTTAACTAGCCGATGTTTCTTCTGATCTGACATTGGAAAATGAGCTTTAACATTAAGTTCAAGAGTCAAAAGATAACATGAAATTTAAACTCGGAGTTTGAGATAGTAGCAGCCGAACCAATAAGATGGAAGTTATAAATTGTTGACGAGATGGGAGACCAAAACCTGGATGCAGCTTCTAAGGCCAATTCCATCACTTTTTAACTCTAAGAATTTGCTGATTATGTTTTGACTGCTGCATGTTGGAATGCTATTATATGTGCAAATCAACCACGTGGCATAACCCTCCTTAGGGTGGCCACTCTCAACCACGTGAGTGACAACCCTGTCCTTAGGCTCCAACTTCAAAGTATTTTTTAACCCTTACGGGCGTGGTTCCAAATACGAAGAAGAATCAATATATGAACAAGCTCATAGCATAATAACTTAACTGAAATATTAGGTCATTTGCAAAAAGTGCAAAGTAACCATGATTAGAAGTTTTAAATATTATATTTGTGTGGAGGCTGCATTTGTTTGGTTTCGACGGGTATGATTGGCAAAAGCAGAAGGTGGGGCAGAAAGGCATTGGGTCCCCGTGGAGGAAAGTTTAGATATTAAAGATAGAAACATTTGTATGAGTTGGTGAAGGACAGAGTTGGTCTAGCTTAGGAAGTGAAGGGTTTGTGGAAGAGAGCACGTGATTCCTTACAGTATAAGCACAGCATGAGGAGCGAGTGAGTAGAAACAGGGAAGCAGATTCAAATGCCCCATCATCACCACTTAATGCGATCACCCCATTTTTGATATCGACATACTGCATGGCTTGAGCTTTTTGCACTCAAATACTCCAATTCTTATATCAATTTAATCATTTAGTTCATTTTTAAATCTTTACAAAAAGATAGATAAGTTTGTTGTTCACGCTTGTGCAACTTTATCTTAAAGAAATGGATCATTTTCAATTTTTACTAATAAGTTGTCATTTAACTTTTTTTTTTTTTAAATTATTACAACTTTAACTTTTGTATTTAAATTTCATCATCTCTATCTTAACTTTTTATTTTTAATTTTACATTTATGAATTTTTTTTATATATATATATATAGAAATTGAAATTTTTAATTAAAATTTCCTAATTAAATGTTATAATTATAATAATGTTATTTTTTTGTATTTTTTAAAATAATATTTTTGGTGTTTGTTTTTCCAAAATGTAGTTGGTTATTTTTAAATGTTAGTTTTTTTATTTTTATTTTTTTAATTTAGTCTTGCTAAATTGAGTTTTGTTATGTGACTTAAAAGTTGAAATAAAAATTGAACTAAATTATGGTAAATATTTTAAGACAAAGTAGAATTTATTATTGAATAATGCATTATTTAAGATCTTGAACTAAATAGTGTAATCAAATTATTTGAGAGGTTATTCTATATATCAATCTTCTAGTTTGTTGGGTAGTTTTTTTTTTTTATGCTGGTGTAAGTGATTGAATTTTCCTTTTCATTTTATGACCATGTCCATCATTCTAATATTATTATTATCTTCATTTATGGTATGACTAGATATTAGTTTAGATATACACTGTTAATAATGTGCTGATGATGTTGGATGATATCTTGATGGTGTCATGGAAGATGTGACAAATATATTTGATGTGGTGAAAAAAATTTCATCAAGATAGAAAAATTAAGTAACTTCTTAAAATGTGTATGGATAAGGTAGATTATGACAATGGTCCATAGAATCGAATAAATGATAGGGTTAAAAATTAAAGTGATCTAACATATATTATTGTTGATGTTGGTGTGTCCTTAAAGAAAACTCAATATGTTGACAATTATGTTCTGGTGTGAGTTGTAGATGCTTATACGAGTATCATACTATTGAAAACATAAATGTCAGATAAGTTTAACATAAAAATATTGAAACAAAGTATAAGATTGTAGACTTACATCTTCATCATTAATAATGATTGTGTGCGATATATATCATATAGTGTATTGAATATACCATTACAATACATATTATGTATTTTCATATAAATGGATATTTTCATGGGAACTCATTTTTGTGAATTAATTGATTATGACAATCATCACATATTGCAATCCACACTTGTGAGGTCAATATGTATTTGTTCTTCTTTTTGTATCTGCTTGATGTCATTAATCTAAGTTTAACAGGTCTTGGAGAATAGTCCGTTGAAGGTCAAACTTTCTCAACTTGATGGTTGCAAAATATACGAGAGGCACAACAACTCAACTAACAGAAGAAACATCAATATTTATTCAACGTCTCAATGTATATTTATCGTTAAAAGTCCACAAAACTGCAACACAAACATTCGGCAATTTCATGACAACACATTATAATTAAGGTTTAAAAAAAATGGTAATTACACTATGATTAACTAATAACCCCATTTAATTGAGATAAGGGTGAAATGGGTAACACAAAAAATGTATGACATACGTTAATGTGCTTGTCTTATACTAACTAATTTAGAATCTAAAGTAGTTAGTAACCAAAACTTCAGTAGAGAATGTTACATACCAATTTAGAAACTAATTTATAATTTTTCATTAATAAAAGAACTGCTTTAGATACCAATAATTTTTTAGTTTAAAAAATAATATCTAACTTAATCAATATAGTAACTAATTTTCTCTCTTTAAAATTAGTTGTTATTTAGTGATTTTCCTGTAGTGATCACTATGATGTAGAGATTGAAGACAAATTAGGTTTATTGAATCCTGACTATAACTTGAACATTAATTAGGTCTTGCAATAGTAACAAATATATAAAATAGACTCTAGAATCTAATGTATTCAACATAAAGCTTCCAATGATGGTCTTAAGCGAGCTCATACATGTTTAGCTTTGAGAAAGTCATTCATATCACAAGGAAAATGTCAAAAATTGATGTTCAACCACAATAATTTGCTCCAATTTCCTTTTAATACACATGAGGATGGAGAAAAAACCCAATAAAGATTAATAAAAAGTCACAAGTACCACTACTCATACTAGTGATAGTCTTTCGTTAATGGGAAGACTAAGAGGCAAGATTACATATTTTAATGTTACTATGAATTTTAAAGAAAATAAAATAAAATATATAATTTTTTTATTCATCCTTTAACTAAATTTATGGTGATTAACAAAGTGACCAAATCCAACTTCATGTATTAATTTTTCTACCTATTCGTCTAGCAAGCTTAAATTCTTTATGATCCAAATGAACATCGTCATGGGTGATGACTCTTTCATAGACTTCCTACAAAGATTTAGTTACATATTTGTCTCTGAATCACAATAGAAACATTTCAAATGAAAGTTGGTTATTGAAACTCTTTATCACAAAAATATTTGTAATTTAATTAGTATCCAATATTCTCAAGTTCTAACATGAAAATATAATACAATATAAAGTCGAGAATACATTTAATTATTCTTACATACTTGCTTATAATTGTGGCTTGAAAAAAATTAAAACAAAGTTGAAACACTAAAATATATGTTAACAATGTTATGGTATTCTTGTCCATCAAGAAATATGTATTTCTAGCTAAACCCAATGACTTTTGACTATATTGAAAATGCTAGATAGTTTGTGTAGTTTGTGAAGAGAATCATATGCTATAAACGAGCACACTGATGGAAGGTCATGTGCTTGAATTCAATCAATGTCACAACTTTATGAATGAATTAATTTATTTCATAAATTCTTACAACTCTACAATTAAACAAATCAATACACATATCAAGGATGAGTAATGCAAAAGAAGGAACTCAAAGCAAGTCGTCACATATAAGACCAATCATGTGGTTGTAATGGAAGTTGAAGTCATCGATTTAATGAAAAATTTACGCCTATGAATGCAAAGAAGAAGTCATTCATGCAATGGAGAATTTAGGCAATGAGTGCAAGGAATACGTCGCCCATAAAAGGGAGACTTTAGCTAGAAGGAAGTCATACATCTTATGATGACTTTGGTCCTTGGTTCATGGCAAAAGTTGCCCAAGGAGTGACAACTTTTGTTCAATGGAAGGCATAAAGAAGCCAGTGAATGAATGATGATGACTTTACTTCACAATAAACCAACACTGAAGTCATCCACATTTTAATGACTTTGGTTTAAGTTTTTGTTACACTAAAGTCGTCCATTGAATGACAACTTTGGGCTTACAATTTTATTAAAAAAATTATATATTTAACTTTTTCATGAAGTTAAAAGTGAACATTAAAGTTGGTTTTAGAACCATTTTTTCTCATAGTGTAATAGGAGGTTATTAGAACATGCTAACTTTAAGACTCAAATCATAAGATTCAAGTGTAGAAAAAAATTCAACAAAAAATGTGATAATGCATAACATTATTGTTCAAAAGTTAATTTTTTTATCAGTAATAGAAAATATATTAAATGAGAGTATTATGGATGTTCCAACCCTTTTAAAAAAAAATCAGCAATTGTACATGGTTCATAAAGAAACCAAAATATACTCTAGATATAATGATCGACATGTAGTACACCCTAACCAAACCAACTGATCTCTTTCAAAGAAATAACTGCTAAATCAACACATCATTCCAGCAAAATATTCAATAAACTGGTAGTAGGTTACATCTTTATAAACTAAAAAGAGAATCATTAATAGAAATCAATTTTAGAAAAAAAACTAATATACTATTTTAGAGATTAAAAAATTTTTGGTATCTAAAGTAATTTCTATTGTTAATAAAATTTATAAACTAGTTTTTAAATAGGTATCTAATTAATTACCAAGATTTTAGCTATTAATTAAGTAACTAATTATTTATAGAGTCTCTAAAATTAATTTTTATTTAATGATTTTTTTGTATTGATATATAAAGAGTAGTGTTCCATATTGGTCTTTGTTCAATCATTTCAAAATGGAAAAAAATATTTTGACAAAAATAAAATAAAATAACATCTAGTTAACAACCTATTATAATAATATTTTAAATTAAAAAATAAATTAAATATAATTAAAATATTAATTTATTGGGTTGCTAAAGTGAATATGGTAGCCTTTAAAAATTCAGAAACATGCATTTTTGTTTTCCAATTTACAAATCAATGAATGACACTTTCAAAGGAAGATAAGGTTTATCACGAGTATTATTTATATGTGATTATAATAAAATAATTGTAGAAAATAATTTCTTATTACACTATTTATGAGTTGTTTCACCTTGTAGCGTGTCTAATAAAAAAAGGACAAATAACGTGATAGAAACTATTTAAATTGAGTTTAGGTCCCTGTAATTAGGAGAACTAACTATTGACAAAAAAGTGTAACAAACTTTTTTTCTATGATTGCAAATTTTAGGATTTAAATACTTTCAATCTCTATTAATAGTGTAGTCATCATACATTAAATAATTTTAATCTTTACATTAATAAACATATTGATGTATGCTTTAAAATATAATCTACACTATAATGTTATTTTTAAAACGATAACATATTTTTAAATATTATCCATAATCTATTTCAACTTTTAATTACATTAACAAAACTCAATTTATTAAATCTAAGTTATTCAAAATTTATCATAAAAAAATAAATACATCTTAAAAAAGGTAAACACCTAAATGTTATTTTAAAAATATAAAAATAACATTATTATAAGCAAAATATATAATTTTAGAAATTTCAATGAAAAACTTCAATCTTTAAATTAAAAAGATAAGGTCGAAGTTGGTGAGAGTTAAAAAAAATGATGAGAAAATGTTGAAAGTAGTAGTTGTCACCCTACCAGTAATATAAATATTATTATTATTTGAAGTGGTGGCGAAGTTTGAAACGTATTAAATAGTAGGGTTTTAAGTTAGGGTTAAATTTGCTATTAAATTGAAAGGCAATATCCCGGGTCACGTGGTGAGTTTGATCCGTCAGTATCGCCAGCTCATAGCGTGCTTTTTACTTTGGGAGTCAAAGCATGGTCAAATGGCATAGCTGTGCATGCATGCTGGCCCTCTCTGTAAGCTGTAACTCTGCCACTGTGCCTCTGAGTCACTGTGCTGTGAGGCCTTAAAACTTAGCTCAAAACATTCAAAGCATTTAACCCTCCACAAACCCTCAATGCTGTCGCTTTCTGTACCACAAATGGTAACTGTTTTCAACTTACTATCTCCAAAACCTGCCAAATTCACCTCCCATTTTTAACACACTCATTTATGTTTTCACCCTTCAGTATTAAATTAACCATCACCATTTCAACTTTTTAACTGCTTCCCCTTGGACCACTACCATTTATTTATCTGCAGAAGAATATATAACTTTGTTCCTACATGTCATGAGTTCATGAGTTGAGAAGAAGAGAACAATAGATATGTTAAATTGCATTCACGTTACTGATATTTGTTTACCCTTTCACTGCCACCAACTCGCCAATAGAATCATACAACCATAGAAATTTTATTATCGAAGTTGTCACCAAAAGAAAATGGATTTATGTGTCTTGTTATCATGCTCATGCATTGGATGTTGAGATGACATCGTTCCAAGTGCAAGTTCTTAGAATCTTCCCAAAACTTTGTTTATCATTTAATAAACATGGAAGCGAAAGGGATTGGCCTAAAAAGGCAATCTTCGCATCAGTTACCCGTGGGGTAAAAGAAAGAAACAAAAGAAAATGACCTCTGTTGGCAGTTTCAGCGGCTTCACTTACTCCCAAAGTGTGAGCTGGTGTAACTCGAGAGACAGTACATTCCTTCTATTGAACGCTAAATTAACATCTTGTGACAACACACACCAGTTCCATTTAATGTAAACTTTAATTCTACACCATTTCATTTAATACAAACCATATCAACATCTTTATTAAACTTTAAACATATGTCTACACTCTTACATCTATGCTTTCTTAAAAAGAAAAGCATCCTTTTAAAACAACTCTTTTGTTTTCATAGAACATCATCTCATGGCATCAACGATGTGATTTTTTTTAGAAAAGGTGAAACATTTTCAAAAAATAGGTATATTTGATGTATGTATAAATGAATAACGACAAAACTTATACTCAGTTACTTAAATTGTTTAGTTTTATACAAATACTAATTCGTAAAGGTTTTACATATCACATTCTCTTATTAATCATCTTATTAGAAGATAGAATCAAGATTTATTAGAGAACATAAGATTAGTGAATATAAATACAAACATGTTAGAGTGGGTTGTAAGATGTAACAGTGAGAGGGGTCCCAAGTAGAATTTAATAGGCTCTTTGGTTGTGCCTCACATCACATATCGATCCATTTTGCACTCTTATAATTTCCATGTTGTTATTCTTGGTCTCATGGCATGCTTAGAGATGTACAACTCGGAGCACAAGGGTCGCCATCACCATCATCACTGCGCTCCAGTGAGTCCCAGAATTTCTTTCTCGAACGACTTTGTGGATGCTCAGCAAGCCACAAAGCAGGAACACAGCAGCGCCAGCAGATCAGAGGCTCCTGCAGTGTCCTCAGACTTCGAGTTTTCTGTGACCAACTACTCAATGATGAGTGCTGATGAGCTTTTTTTCAAAGGAAGGTTGTTGCCCTTCAAGGATACCAAGAGGGCCACCACCACTCTCAGGGAAGAGCTCCTTGTGCATGATGACGACGACGATGAGGGGTACCAAGACTTCTCTCTCAGGCCTCCCAAAGGCTCCTCCACTAGGTGGAAAGGCTTTCTGGGTCTTAGAAAAAGTCACCTTGGATCCAAGAAGGTTGACAAGAGTGAAGGCTCCTCTGACACAGCTGTTGAAACAAGAAGAGCTGGTTTGTTCAATGAAGGAGCTAGGCTTAATGTGAATTCACAGGTTAGTTCCCCCTCACATGTTTTTATTCTTTGAATCTGTGTTACAACCTTGTTCAACCTCGAAAGAGTGTTGCCTCTCATTTATGTACATTATTTTGATCATATCATAACTTACATGGATCTCCTACATTTAAGGTTTTAGTGTGCTTGTCTTCTAAATTTTTGCTGGAGTTAATGTAGATCTTTTATATTTTGGTACGATGCAGGAGTTGTTGAATGAAGGAGGATCAGGTCGTAGGGATGTTGAGATTGGGTTATAGAGTTAACTGAAGAAGGTATTGGATTTGTGCTGTGTAGGAACAGGAGTGATACATGGCCTTTCAATATGTATTTATTTACTGTTGGTTTTTTGTTTTCATCTCTCTTTGTAGGGTGACGGGGCATTTTTTTTTTCCTTCAGTTTCAGAACCAAACCACGGCGGTGAAATTATGCTATTAGGCTTTTGTTTGTCAGCTTTGATTCTTCCATAATTCTCTGATTTTTGGTCCACCTAGTGGTTAGGATTTCACTGTTTGTTGTACAAATTATTTGCAGTTGAATTGAGAAGGCCAGCAAAAAGAAAAGGATTGAATCCTCTTTCTTTACTTTTTAGTGTTGCACCTTCTTAAGCTAGCGATATTTCAGTCTTGGTTAAAATCTTCCATTGTTATATGCATGAGATGGATGAAGGAGAGTGGTGGGGTACGAAATGTTTGTACGTGAATTCATTTCATTTGGCTTTAATTAATGTTGGGAAGAAAGAAGAGTTTTTGGTTCAGATCTCTTGCAAACAAACCCTACCTTGTCAATGTTACTAATTTCTCTTCAACGTCATCATAATCATAGTAACTTGATTGATTTATAGTGATAGAATTTGAGCTTAGAGTATGAATAACATGAACTTTACACATTATCATCTCCATTGAACTCTTAACCCAGGATTAGCTTGTGGTTTCTTCCATACACCAATCTCTGTTCTCCGGTTCCTGACCAGTTCCGTTTTGAAATTTCACACAACCAGTGTTGGTTGATTTGACCCATGTGTTTGACCAAGATCCCATTTTCTGTTGACTGGACTTGTTACTGACGTGGCTCCATTAACTGATGATATGTCGTGCTGATGTGGCAGACACACCCTTCCATAAGCTTTTCTATTCTTTCCCTCACAACCCCATCTCTCTTACCAAAGTCTCTCAACCTCTACATTAATTTAAAATTATTATACTTTATCATGAAAACAGACACATAAACTCCAATTACAAAAATTAAGAAAAATACTGAAACTTTTAAACATTTATATTTAAAATACTAATATTTCATTTTCTATTTCTTTTAATGCTCTCTCAATCTTTGGTGTCAGTATTTGAAATTGCAGTGGGGAATTACAATCTTTAATGCTCTGTTGGTGCTTTGAAAACGTGAATGATGCTTGTGCCCAACTATTACCTCCAGAAGCTCGTATTCAATACGTAATTGACTTTTTATGAAATATTGAATTCAATATATCTAGAATTGAATTTTTCAGTTGAATTATATTAAGTTTGTGTTTGTTTCTATAGATAGAGTAAAGAAGATAAGAACAAAAGAAAGAAAATTAAAAAAAAAAGATGTGTATAGTCATTAAAAACACAAAAATTGAGATTTATATTTTCTTAAAAAAATAATTTATGGAAAAATTTAATATATAGTCCATTATTTTTTAATATAATTAATTATGTCATTAATTTTTTTATTAATATTTATGTAGTTCTTTATTATAATAAACTCAATAATTAAAACTAAAATTATTTAAATTAAAAAATAAAGTATTTATAATAAATAAATTTATTTAATATTTTTTTTTCTCATTTCACACTCTTTCCTTCAATTTTAATATTTTTTATTTTCTGCAATCTTCCTTCTTTTATTTCTTTTTTCATTCTTTTCTCAATCCTAACAATTTAAATAATGTATTACCTCATTTCTTTCCTTCCAAATCCACTAACTTTACAATCTATTGATAGAATTAAAATGTTAATTAATTGCGTGTCTTGAAAATGAATAGACAAATTACTGTAAAACTGAACCAAATTTAAAAGTAATTTGAAATATCTAAACCAAATTACATAATTATTTAAATAAAGAACTCCATGATTAGAATTAACTAAACTAAATAGAAATATTTTAAATTATTTGAATTAGTTCAAACAATTCTGTTTAAGATCAATTCAATATTTGTAAACTAAATTAATATATTAATTTAATATTTTTTTAACAATTTAACTTTTTTAATACAATTCAATTTATTTAATACCATTTTCATTTAAATTAAATATTGTGTAACATTCTTATAATATTGAGGTTGACATAAATTGTGTCTATGTGGTGCATTAAAAAAATTATTTTATACCTAATAAATTAACATATTATTTATAGAAATGAATATTTAGTTCACATCAATTCATATTGTATACAAACTTTGAAATTTAAGTTCATTTGAATGTAACAGATTCAGTAAACATACTTTATTAATCCCGTGAATTTTTATAATCTATATCATATAAAGAAAATACACTATTTAAATTTTTAATCTTTCTGCATTATCTTTTAATTGGATAATTTTATCTTTCAATAAATAAAGATAATTTATTCTTTTATTTAATAAAATAAATAATTAAATAATTTTAAAATAACTAAATAACTTTTCTTTAAAAAAATAATAATTATATAATTTTTTAACATTATGTTACAAATATATATATATATATATGTATTAAAGTGTATTAATTTTTTAATTATTTATTTATAAAAATAATAAAATAATAAAAATTATTAATTATTTTCCACTACCATTCCAATGACATCTAAATTTTATTTAGAAAAGAATAATTAATTAAATAGAAAATATAAAAAATATTTAGAAATATCTTTTTTTTCTGACAACAATTAATCAACCCAAATTTTGATTTTTTTTTAAAAATAATTTTAAATTTATGTGTTATAGGTTTATAATTTTGATAATTTAAAAAAAACAATAACATTAGAAATGTTACATATATTTCCTTAAAAAAGGTTTGGTAAAAGAGATCAATATAAATGCTTTTGAAAAAAAAACTTTAGTCTTTTGAGACTATTGAAACAAGAAATTTTAGTATTAAAACAAATTAAAAGGTAAATAATTGAAACTTACAAACTTATAAAATAATAAAATGTTGATATCTTATATATTCACAACTAAAATAAAAGATAAACAAAATAAACAAAATAAATACTAGGTAATATAAATAAAATTGTAATACTTTTCACTTTAATTTTAAAGAAAAAATAATAATACTTTCTTTTGAAAATAAGAAAAACAATTATAAACATAAATTATTTTTTATCTTTTTATTTTTCTCTTAAGCACTAAAGCAAAAAAAAAAAAAAAATGAAATGATTTTAATGTGGTATACTAAGAAAACATTGTGTTCCTTTTATAACAATAAAAGTAAGTATGAAAGTGACTATTCCATCGGAAAGTAAATTTTTTCATGTGAAACTTTTTTTCTCATCTCACATTTCTTCTATTTCAATATTTTAATGAAATGAACCAAATTTTCATATCGTGCTTTATTTTATGCATCTTGCTGCTTATTTTTGGGATAGGCAAACTAAAATTGATTCTCATATAAACATGTCAATTCTAATAGACTTTTTCATAACATTAGTTAGATTTTTATTGGTGTAAATCTTTTGCATATCCATAATTCTTTCCTTTATTACTTCTCAAACAAAGTGGTATATTATATACCTATGTGCTTGATAAGTGCCAATGTGTAATTTTTATGATTGAGAAAATTAAACACTTTGGAACTTAATTGTTGCTTAATGTAAGAAAATTATCCTAATATGAGAATTATTGAAGCTGATTATATATTTTTTGAACCAAGAAACAAATGAAGAAATTTAATCTCAATTTTTGTGTAAATTGCAGATGAATATGAAGCATTGAAAGAATGTATTCAAGCTGGCATTGAAAGAAAAAAAA
>Ga0123342_1007947_pt1 | contig 13699 bp, 4 predicted proteins | sample Turbeawhitnodule_FD_89960 | JGI IMG/M metagenome (GOLD analysis project Ga0123342, IMG submission 89960) | Root nodule microbial communities of legume samples collected from Mexico - Turtle bean Mexico white nodule | ecosystem: Host-associated > Plants > Roots > Nodule | place: Mexico: Nepantla...
CGAGGCCGAGGGCCGAAGGAGAAGCAGGAGGACGAAGAGAACCCCAGTTCACTACCCAGTCACCTGACCGACCGAAGGAAGGAGAAGAAGACTTCAATAGTTCTCTAGGTCCCATCTCCCTAGTAGGAACAATATATTAAGTATATTTACTTACCTATTAAAACTACAACGGCTATAAATATAGCTTCTAGACTTTACCATCATAGGCTGAAAATATGGCAAAGCCACCGTTTGGTTTATCCTCCTGGGGATGAAACATGTTTTTTTTAATTACTTAAATTTGTCTATAAAAGACAATGAGAGTGCACAGTCATGTGTAATCAAGCAATATAGCTTCTTATTAATGCTTTGTACATTAAGGGAAGTAAAAAATAGAGTGAAATTTAGATTAGAAATTAGATGACTATGTACCAAAAATTTCCAAATATCTTTATGTAATTGATTCCATTGCTGTTACTTGATTTTACCTTTAAACATTTAAAATAAACATGCATAAAATATATAACATATACATTCATAATATAGTATTCATGTCATGTTAAACTTTTCTAAATCTCAAACAATATTTACAACATATATCACATAAAATAAAAGGGAGAAATTTTAAACTTTTCATATAACTAGTTTCAAACTTTTTTTATTGTAACCCACAGGGTTTTCCACTTATTCTATCACGTATTTATATGCCAAAAATACGATCATATAATTAAATAAAAACAAGCTTACAAGGTAAATTAGCATATTTTATATAATAATTACATATTTAAGAATTTACAAAATGTTATAAACTTTTATCAAACATAATCATAGCCTAATTAGGGTTAAAAAAAAATCAACTATTTATTGTATGGTAGTAACACTTCTCAATACATCATAAAATAAATCCTAGATTTTCTTCTATATGATTAGGTTACCAATATTGGATATATTTTATTTGTATGCGCTCTTTAAGCTAATATTTACACTATATTCAAATCAGATGATGATAGTATTACTTTTGATAATAATATCTCATATCAATTATATTAATTATTTTGCATCATCATATCAATCATCTCACATTTGTCATAAATAAACATTCAATAATAATTTAACAATCATATATCAAATTACATTAAAATCAAATAGCATTCTTTAAAAGTATAATTATATTAAGATAAATAAGAAATACAAATCTACTTTATTTTTTCTAAAAATTCTACTCAGAAGAATTATAATTTGCCGAGCAAAATTTAGAAGTACAACTAAAAGTGAAACAAAACAAAAGTAACATTATAAAATATTTAGGGTAAATCCTAAACATAATTTACACGTTCAAATGTATTTATTACTGCATTACTGCATATTTTAATTTATAATATAATTTATATATATAAAAAATTTATTTATTATATAGTTTTATCAAAAATTTTAAATAAATAAAATATGGATATATAGGAAAAGATTTTGAATTGGCATTAAATATGTACTTTGATAATGAGAGTAAGAAAATATCCATATCTAATACCAAACTTATAATAAGACAAAGTAATTGTATTTGTTCGTTTATGTGATTAAAACAGATATAGAAATAAAGTCACATAATTTAAAAAACAAATAAAATTTCTTCGTTTCCTTATTTCTTTTCATTATTATTGTTCACATAACATTTCATTTCCTATCCATCGGAAAGGATGATGATGATAATAGAGTTAGAAGGCATAGGAAAGAAAAGAGAGAATAATAATGGACTTAAATATTTATGGCCTGTAAGAAATATTGGACCTAACTGCAAGGCCCAATTTCATTCTGACACGGGCTTGGAACTGCTGGTGGGCTTCCCACCGTTGCTCCCCTGCGACGAAGGCGACTCTCTCTATCTTCAATGGCTTTCATGATGTCCAAACAATTCCCTCCAATATCGTATAACTCCTTCCCCTCTTTCACAATCGGCGAATTGTCGAACTCGTCGGTGCAAGCGGAGAGGTATGACAACACCGCGCTGAACTTAAAGCGGGCCTCGCCGGCGTTGCGCAGCGCCACCTGGCTCATGGCGTCCTTGATGGAGTCGAGCATGTTATCGTATTGATCAGAGCAGATTTCGAGTGAGTCATTCAAACTTTTGGAATTGCTTGGATTCGCGAGGAGAGTGGTGATGAGGTTGGTGGTGTTTACGACCAATTCCCGTGTGATGATAATCTCTATTTCCAGCGCTGTGTAAGCGTTAAACTTTTTGGCCGTTATGACATGAGGAAGTATGGTTTTGAAGCACACAACGGGGTTGGTGGTGGGCTTGCAGAGGGCCCAGACGCGGGCCTGCGGAGTGCGGATGGCGTGGGTATGGAAGAGAAGGCCTGAGAAGGAGACGAAGAGGCATAAGGTGTTTATGAAAGTGAAAGCCATTGATTTCTTCTCCTATATCAGAGATAAAAAGATAGGAGAAGAGAGATAGAGAGAGGCGCTTCTTGCACTCAACAGCGCTTCACAGTAGTATTTGAAGCGTCAAGCTTTGGCATTAAGTGCGGATCTCCGTAACAGTATACGCTCCTTATAGATGCTTTCAAAACGGTTTTAGTTTTCTTGGGATCCTTGTTTTGACCGTGACGCTTCATCTCAACTTAATACTCTTAATTCTGTGGTCAAAAAGTGATTAGTTATTCTAGTTTGTTATTCACAATTACTCTTTCATTTTCTTAATTAATAAATTTTATTTAATTTATTTATACTTGTATAATATACTAATTTAATACGCAAAATCTACAGGTACAGAATGGGCTTATCACTGAAACAAGTCGATATTTCTTTCTACACCCTCATGCAAAAAATATATTTGAAATTGTATAATCTGTAATCTAAATGTTTTTTTTATGAAAAAATGATTTTTAAATTATGTAATATTAAAGTTTTTTTATAAAAAAATAAATTCTAAACTATAGAATTCGAAAATTCTTTAACTTTTAGATTGTATAATCTAAATTTTTTTTTATAAAAATTAAACCAAAAAAAAGTAAAATGAGGGATTTTATATTTATAGAGGTGCAAAAGGAAAGTATGATGGTGCAGCTAGAAATACCCTTCCCAAAATAAACGGATGCAAGAATCACATAACGAACCCAGTTTTGTACAGTGGAAAAATACACATCTGAGATTCATATCAAAATCCAATCCAAAGTAATATGCTTTTTAAAGAGATAAATTATATGATTAATTAATCAAAGTTGGAAATTCAAGTATTTCACATTCTAGAAAATAAAATAACTGGATCTATAATTCAGAATATTAAGGCAAAAAAGAATTATGTCAATAAGCTTTTAAGTATTAAAAAACTTTTTAAATCTGTTTTTGAACGTTAATAAAATATATCAATTTAAGGAGTAAATTAGTAAATACATTGAAATTTACTTATAAAATTATTACTTTTAGAAACTATTTAGGAGAGAAATAATCCTTTACAATTTTATATGAAATTCCACCTTTCTATTGTTTATATGAAACGATTACAGTGAATAAAACTAGGTCCAACACTATATCCATATATAGTGTTTTCTGACGTGACAACTCACTTATTTATTTTTTAAATAATAAAAAGCATGCTAAGAGTTAAAACATGTGAATATTAAAAAAGAATATACTGATCAGTTTTAATTGTTTTTTTTTTCAATCAACATATCTTTTTATTCTTTGTCTTCTAATTAGTCAAATAAATACCATTTACGGATTTATATAGTTTTTTATGTTTAAATTTCTTATTTATGTTATTAATGAGATTGAATCAACTACTTTCATACTATTTAGTAGAACTGTTACATAATTTTCGACAAAAATTATAAGAGATTTATTAAATTCAATTGTGAATATTTTTATTTTTATAATTTGGAAAAGTAGTTTAATTATAATTAAAATACTATATTATATCTTTTTATTGTAGGGTCATTTTTTTTACTATTGTCCTTCCAAATTTAACTCATTTTTTTTTAAATTTGAGATGAATTATAGATGTGAATCAAAATTGACAATCTTATATAACTAAAATAATGATTAATAATAAGAAAATAATTAATTAGTTCAAGAGGACAAATTCCTTAAAAGTAAAATTTATATATATATCTTATATAATTGAAAGGCGAATGAAAAGAGAGAGAGAAAGAGGGAAAAAAGGTTAAGTAGATGGAGACATTATCTTAAAACTAAAAAAGAATTTAAACAGGGTTTTATGAATAATTTTGCATAATGGGTACAGTTGTGATGTAGAGTGAGTGAAGATTTTGCACTGTTTAGCAGACATGAGATCCGAAAAGAAGATGAAAGAGAATTCCTTTTAAAAAATGAAAATGAGATTTGGTTGAAGTTTCCCCTTCAGTGGAACGTAATCTGCACAAAGATTGAGCAGGCCACCACAGAGCTATTGCAAAATTGCATTACCTGGTATCTGCCATGCATGCCAACCCCATTCATAATATATAGAACAACTCAAACAAAGTGTCGGTAAGGAATCTCCAACCACACCCTTCTCTTTCTCCTGGCCCCCATTCTATATATACATCCATCTCACCCTTACATTTTGTTGCCCCAACCAATCTACACCACATTACAATATCACAACATCCTAAGTCATATATTTTCCATCTAACAATACTATAACACAAATTTGTCTTTTCTTTTTATTGCAAACATTAAATCTCTTGAATATTTATTTATAGTAAGAAAATTACTCGAATGGTTTTTAATAGTGTTTTTTTTTAATTTTTTTTATAATAAACAAATTTTCAGGATGAATAATATTAAAATATTATAATATCCACTTTTGATACGAGTTAACATAAAATATTTTAACATTCAAATTCACATTATAATTGCTTGTTACGTACATTCTTACAATAGTTTTCAAGTATCTAAGAATTTTAAAGTTTGAACTAGAAATGAAACAATTTCAGGTGCATAGATGAAAAAATATATAAACAATTTATTCCTATTTAGGCCTATATAATTTTTAGTAAATAATATTACTTTCAATTTTCATATTATAATTACTATTTTTTATAAAATAAGCCAATAAAATTTATTTAATTCAATTTAAACCATTATATTTATAACTAGATCGAAACTATTTTATAAATTGTTCCAAGTTCAAGTCCGAAAAATAACATCGTTAGGGTCCATTACTACGTATATGAGATATTGTTCGTTTTGGAGATTGGTGATCTATCACGATTTTGTCCTTAAAAGACATCTGAATGAGTTAGGGGAAGAATGAGTATATAAACTGTCATTGATATCGATGTAAGAGTATATTGATGTACAGAGCACAAATTATTTAAGTTGATCCCTTCTAGACTCATTTTAATAATTCTACGACAACAATAATTAAAATAAACTTGAATACCATGATACCATAAAACTAAGTTACGTATTTTAATTTAATCATACTATTATTTGGCATCTTTCATTACTCTTTTATTTCATATTTTATGTATGCGTGTTGTTCGTACCGGTCGTGAAAGTTTGTTCAGTCCAAGAATGTCATCTTCCTTATTTTGGTCTTTCTCGGAATGATGCCTTTTTTTTGCCTTTCTTTTCTTCACACGTGTAGTTTTCTTTATTCATATCTAGAATATGTCTGTGTGTACATGGCATTATTCAATTTATCTAACCCATTGTTTTCCGTATAAGATAAGATGCTGTGCAATAATACAAAGGTTATGGTTATGATGAATTGGGTATAGTATTCCCATTTCTGCATCTTGTGCTCAACCATCCGACATGTGACACTATTTAAACCATATTTAACTTGCCTATTCATCCCACATAAAACACACACATTTCTTTATGTATATAAACTCTTGTCTTCTAACGAATCTAACAAAACTTTAAGGCAAAAATATTTTATTACTCAGTTCTTATCGGCTTACACGTAAACAACTTTGTGCTTCATAATTTTTAAATTCATGGTTAACATACTTAAAAGGAAGGTATTTGCTTTCGGTCCATGATTGGGCATGTTTAGTTAGGTTAGGAAGGTATAGTCAGTAATAGATGGCGACCTAAATATAAATAAATAACTTCATTTAAGTAGTTCGCAACACTATATATGTTGAGGATTGGAACCAAAATGCTATTTCGATGTTGGAGAAGTTTTTATGTTGAAAATCATATTGGCCAATGGTTGAATTTGGAGTTCAAGAACGTTACCAACTGCTAACACACAAGCGCAGAAAACAAAAATTGAGACTCGGAAACTTCAAAGATGTGAAACCAAAAGATTATATTTTCTAGTTATTCATTTTCTATTCTTGAAGACTACGTACTTTTGCAAAACTATAACAAAGAGTAGTGTGCACAACTTTAAACTGAGGGACTTTGAAGTACTACAAATGCGATGGAAGATCAATTTTCTAGGTAGGAAAAAAATATCACATAATAATTTAACTATTATTTACTTTATTGAAGAGTCAAAAGAGAAAGAAACCAATCCTCTCCTTTGGGAATTACAGAGCTCATTGTTGCTCTACCAACATAACATAACCAAAACAGAGCAAGTTTTGAAGTTTACTTAATGCAGTACATGAGTTTTCTCTTGCTTTTATATCTTTTTAATAGGTATTATGTGAAAGCCTATTGTACACATGCTTTTATTTGTTTTGAATAAAAACAAAACATGCTTTTTTATGTCTTTTTATCAGTTTCTAGAGTCTAAAATAATATAAATAACTATTTTCATAAATTAAATCTTTACTTTTTTCCATAATTTTTAATAAAATTTACTTATATGTATATATATATTTATTGAGATGTGAAAATAAAATAAAAAATGAATAAAGTGAAAATTTCACTTTGTACTTTCACTTACGAGACATGCAGTTATTTTATTGACAGTGACTTGGAAAATTTCTTACGGGAAGCTTAATGAAGATGATTTGGAATTTTGACTTTGTTAAAATGTGACAAAAAAAACATGTTTGGAATTTTGTTGTCTCAGATTGTGAATAGCACCATGCATTTTTGTTCTTTGACCAGGTGTTGAGTATAACTCTATTAGTATTAGAATGTTTTAAAATAACATAAATTTTCATGGGTTGATTTTATTTTTGTATGTAAGTGACATCTACTTTATAAAATAGGAATGTATTATATTCCTTAAATAAAAAGTTAATGTTTATATATATATATATATATATATATATATATTTGTAAAAAAAATTATTATTGTTATTTTTGAAATAATTAATCTTAACTGGTCTTTCAATTTAACATATAATACTACTTATAACCTGAATCAACTTTCATAGTAATAAACTCTAAATGACTTTTATGCTATATTAAAAAATTAACTTTAAATAAATTTTATCAAATTAACTTATAATATAAAATTTGTATTTAATTATATATTATGAAATGTTATTATTTTTAATTAATGTATAATTTCAATAATAAAATTGATCTCAATAACTTGAATGGAATGGTACAAAAGAATTTGAATTTGAGTAAAAAATTGATTGAAAAGCCTTGAGATGAAAAAACTTATAAAGTTGTTTTTAATACGTTAGTTCGGTTTCTTACAAAGATATAAGTCAATGTATATGTTAATTGTTCACTTTTGATTTTGACTCTCTGATGGTTAAGTTTCTTTATGCAAAAGTTGACATTGGCTAAATAAACACTAACCAAATTTGTTAAATCTACTCTTCTAACATTTAAGCACGAAAATTTATTTAATATATATGCATTTACTTGAATAGTTTACTAGTTATACCTCTGTTGTGTCGAAAAGGAATAGATGAACTGATCTGGTTTTGGAATTTAATCATAAGCACGACGTCTTAAATTATAATATCAGTGTACACAAAAATCGTCCTATAATAATAAAAAAATACAATTATCGTCGGTTACGTAAATTTTGCTATCATAGCTTTTGTTATAATAATACGAATGAAAGGAACAGCTTCAAGAAACAAATGTTGATGCAAGTGCTGAATATCATGAAGACATTACAAGATGACAGCAACTGCGTACCATTTAAACGGCAACGATAATGACATTAACATTATATAACAAATAAAATGGACACGATAGTAGATAATGAAATTGAAATGTTTTAATTAATAACACCGTTATTACTTTAATTAGGATAAAGGGGGTTGGGAATTATGAAAATGAAAAGGTTAAATGTTGCTCTTCTAGAAATGGAAATTTGGGATGCAAAATCAAGGATAATGGAAAGGAGTACTAGATTCTAAGTATGGGTCATGGAAGAACCTAGATAAAGCAGAAAAAACTACAAAGTGATTGATGGAGAGACTTGTGAAAGGTGTGTGGAGAGGAAAAAACTACAAAGGTCGGTGTGGTGCATAGACTTGTGGAAGGCGTGTAGAGAGGATCAAACAAGGAAAACTGATTTAATAGTAATATAATGTGGAAAATTAGAAAAGGAATTAAGGTTAAGAAGTTTTGGATGTATGCTTGGATTAATCAGGTATCACTTAAAAACTGATTTCCAAGACTATATGTAATTTCCAAGCCCGCACATCTCAAATTTCGGTCGACCTTGATTTATGACACAAGCGCTTCCGACATTCTTCTTCGTCGCGTCTACAACTTGCATCTTCATTATTATCTATCAGTAAAAATTAAGGCTAAATAGATACGACTACCATTTCCTTTAATCACAATGAAACCTCATTCTCCATTTAATCTATTGCATTGTGGCATTACTCATTTTGAAAATTGTTTTTTTTTCTCAATATAGTCAATCGATGACTATACTAGATGTAATTGACTATTTCTTATGAATCACAAATTTGAAACCCAACCTCTCTTAGAATCATTCATTACATTTGCACAAAATCAATTTCAGACATCTATTAAAACCATCCGTGTTGACAACGGATTGAAATTTATATTTCAATGCGTAATTTTTTTTTCAAAAAAAGATATTGAATGTTAACACACTTCTTGAGTTTACACTCCTCAACAAGTGGAGTAGTATAACGCAAACATAAACACATTTTAAACCACACGAGCCCTCTTGTTTCAGTCCCATTTTCCATTAAAATTTTGGGGAATGTGTTTTAACTGCCATATATATCATTAATAGCTTGTCATACATTTGGTAGAAAATAAATCACCTTTTGATTCGCTATATAATCACCTACTTTCACTTTTTCACCTAAAAACTTACTTTTGCTTGCCTCTGTACCTAATTTTATTTTTTTATACGATCGCTCGACAATGCATCTTCATTGGTTATCCTCACAATAAAAAATGATACAAATTATTTTATATAGATGCAATTACTTTTTTTACAAGTCGGGATGTCACCTTCCATGAAAGTTATCAATCAAACGTGGACTTTAACATCGTTACCCACCAGACAGACATCGGATGCAAATGGGTCTATAAAATAAAGTACAAATCGGATGACAGCGTCAACAGATATAAGACGACCCTTGTCACAAAGGGTACACTCAGATTGAAGGTATCGACTATTGCAAAACTTTTTCACCGACAAAATTAACAACTTTGAGGTGTCTCCTCACCATTGCAGCACTCAGAATTTGATTTATTCACCAACTATTGGATGTGCAAAATGCCTTCTTACATGGCAAATTGCACGAAAATATTTACATGGACTTGCCACCCAGGCATCGTCGAGAAGGGAGAACATTGTATGTCGACTTAACAAATCTCTTTATGGTCTCAAAAAGGCATCCCGGACATGGTTTTCAACATTTTCTCATGTGATTAAATCTGCAGAATTTCGGCAATCTAATGCGGACTACTCTCTATTCACAAGACATGATAACTCATCATTTATTGTCCTTTTGATCTATGTGGAAGATATTCTTTTGACATAATAATCCAATGCAGCTTCTTAAATACGGTTTATTACAACAATTTCACATTAAAGATCTTAGAGACTTAAAATATTTTCTAGGGATTGAATTTTTCCGTTCAAAAGTTGTTGTTTACATGTCATAAACAAAATATTTTGCATGACTCGCAGGTGCTCGTCCAGACAAATTTCTAATGGAGCAATACCTAAACCTCACACCTGACGATGGAGAGTTATTAAAGGATCCAGTCAAATACAGACGACTTGTTGGACGACTCATATACCTCACGGTTACTCGACCTAACATAGTGTTTTCGGTTTTGACCCTAAATATATAAAGGCTCCATAGAAACCTCATTGGGATGCGGCAATTCGAGTCTTAAAGTCACCGGGACAAGGATTGCTATTGCCATCCGAGAACAATCTGACATTGACAACTTATTGCGACTCAAACTGGGAAGGTTGTTAGACAATTCAGAGATCAGTATTTGGGCATTGAAGTAAACAAAACAGAAAAACGTATCTAGATCATCTCCGGAAGCAGAATACCGCGCGATGGTCAATACTTTTTTGGTGATAGTTTGGTTACGATATCTGTTGCAGGACTTGCCGTGTAACTTGTCAGCTCGGCTTTTATGTGATGATCAAGCGGCCTTACATATAGCAGCAAACCCAGAATTCAGTACTTCGTATGTACTGAGGGGAGTAATAAGTAAATAATGATGATCAAATTATACACAACTATTATATGTAATTATATACAATTAATTTAATAATGATAGGATTTCATGATATATACATAATTAGTTTTTAATTTGGAGAGAAACTCTTCGTACACTTATTTATATATATATATATATATATATATATATATGGAGTGATGTAAATACACACAAGAGAATAAAGAATTACCATTTTTCTTATAAATTTAATGTTGTTAATTAAATAAATAATTTCTTTAATAATTTTAAATTAATTAATTAGATATGGTAAAAGAGACTGAAGGTAGTATTATAAGCATTATTTTTACATGAGAAACAACCTATTTGAATTTAGTAGAATTGTAATGAATGATAAAAAGTTTCTTCTGTCTAAATATAAACATAATTGTATATATATCACAGTTCATTATTTAATTTGACTATTTTTATGAAATTGTATTTAACCTATTTAATATGGCTTTAAATAAAATTTAGATTGCAAAAAACTTTGAAAGACAAGTTAGGGTTTATTTTTGCAGTTATTTATTAGTTGAAAACATTTACCAACTTTTAAAAATAAGTAATCTTTATTGAAGAACTTAACTTAATCATCTCTCACAACTTCGTTTTTTCATTCATAATATATAAATTTGAGATCATTTAGCATAGATAATGGAGTACATTAACACTCAGATTAATGATTCTTAACCGATAAAAAAATAAAACTCAGACTAACGATTTGTTAGTTTCTTAGTCAGACAATTTAGCTTTTGACAAAACAAAGTGTGTATTAGATAAAGTGAAGTTCAAAGGTTATGTTTAGGAAAATAAACAAAATATAAATGCTATAAAAATGATTATAAGAAAAATGAGAGGAGAGGAGAAAAGTAATGATATTAAAATAAAAATAGATAATAATTTGAGTAAAAAAGAAATAGTATTTTAAAAGTGAAGTATATAAACCGAATTGAATAGTTTGTTTGTTTCCGTAAGATGCAATTAAGAGAGAGGTTTGCATAATGTTTGTGAGAGTCAAAGATTTGGATATTTGAAGGGACATGAAAAAGCATGGCCCCATGGAATGTGTAAATACAAGCGTGTGGGCAAGGCCAATTTTTCCACAGTGAGAGACTTTATTGAGGCACTGAGGCTCACATACACGTAGAGACACAAATATATTTTTAGTCTAACAAACCTCAATGATTAAAGGGTTAAGCCCATCATCAAGGACCCTAAAACAAACCCATTTTGTCTGGTGAGAAAGAAGCGTGATACTAATTAATTGGATTATGGATGGGTGTGGCCCCGACAACACTTGGTGGCGACAATGTTGGCTTCTAATTAAGTTTGTTTGACATGCAAATGCAAATTCTATTCTCACCTAACGCTTCCTTTGACGGTGTCCCCACCCACCCCACATACATGCCCAAAGCCTACAAACGTTTTCATTTTTTTCTTCATTTTATTTCTCAGACCATTGCACTTGGGCGTCGGTGACTGTACGAGGAAATCGTTACGAAAGTAAACGATTTTTTATTTTATTTTATTTTATTTTATCCAACATATGTGTGGCATGGATGGTGGACCCATTGGGAGTGTAATTAATCATGGACAATTAAGTTAAGTGAAAAGCAAGGCAACATCGTACCACACTCTGCATAAAAATATACTTGTTATGATTTTTTGACCCGCTATCTAAGGAACGAGTAAAAGCGAAACATTTCACTCTCGACGAGTTTCGTGTTTCTCTTTTAGGTTTTTAGTGAGATTTCGGATCATGATTTTGCTGTCACATTGGAGGACCCATTCACGAGTGAGTGAGTGAGTGAGTTAGTTAGATCAATCACTCCCGGAATCCTTGTTAATTCCGGCAGTAATTGTGTGACGACAGCATGAAAACGATGGATTGTGAAATGTGATTTCAACTCAATTTGTAATCATAATCATTTAACATGGTTAAGGGAATAGATCCAGGTTTCACGTCAACCAAATAACTGGCCTCCAACTACACCATAGTGAACCATTTTTTTTATTACATCTTTTAGTTTTAAAACTTCAGGATAAAGTATTTAGTTAATTTGTTGCGTTGGAACTCCAACACTATTCATATATTGGTTCCATCTCATGATTTGTTGTTATGACAAGCATGAGTCAACTCTTACTTTTTGGCTCTTCAGATTGCAAAGTCAGCATTTAGTTGCATATGGAATAAATAAATAAACCATTCATTCGTAAATAATAATTTGAGCACGCCCACGTAGTGAGTAACTAATATCTAGGATTTTTGGTAAGTAGATGTGTCTTTCTTTCTTTTTGCTAGATATAATACTATGTAAAATATCTCTTATACTTCCAGTTTCATTTTTTATAAAATAACAAGACTTGATGATGAATTAGGGTTAATATTAATGAACAAATATAGAAGTGAAGAATATGATTTCCCATAACATAACATTGAAATAATTTGAACATAGTTGTAAGTCCCATTTGGTCTAATATTCCTGGGTTCATACAAATATACTATGGTGGCAAAATGTAGTTAATGCAGAAATTCATGATGTTCCGCCGACACACGGAAAACAGTTCACCTTTCATTCCTTTGATAGGGCTTAGTAATTTATGACCATATGGCTGCCTCATACAGCTCTTAAATTGTGACCTTCGTCCTTCAGTTGACCCCATTTGTAAGTATTTGACTACTTGTCATTCTCCCTAACAAGTACACATCTATATATGATTTTTATCACAAAAGTATACAACTCCCATCAAGTATCAATTCCACCACCAACCAAATCGTAAATGATAATGTGCCAACAATATCATGTGTGATTTCTATCTCTTTCGACCTCATCACATTCATTTTCCCTTTTTTTTCATTTTCCATAACTATCTTCGGAGGACTATAGTACAAGAAAATTATGAAATAGAAACCAATTTGTAGATACCAAAATAATTAGTTGCAATAGTAACTAAATTAGAGACCATTTTAGAAACTAAAAAGAAATTTAGTTTCTAAATTAGTTTATATTATTTTCTATTATTGTTAAATAGTCTCTAAATTGGTATCTTTTTTTTTTATCAGCAATAAAAAATCAATAAATGAGAACCACTTCAGGGGTGGTCCAACCCTTTTACAAACACACATACAATTTAACTCCTAACTCGACACCCAAAACCGCCGGTCAAAAGA
>Ga0123342_1007948_pt1 | contig 13698 bp, 6 predicted proteins | sample Turbeawhitnodule_FD_89960 | JGI IMG/M metagenome (GOLD analysis project Ga0123342, IMG submission 89960) | Root nodule microbial communities of legume samples collected from Mexico - Turtle bean Mexico white nodule | ecosystem: Host-associated > Plants > Roots > Nodule | place: Mexico: Nepantla...
AATTTTAAAATTCTAAACATGCGTGGGCTATAGCGGACGCATATGCGTGGGTTCTGTGGGCAACGCAAAACGGACGCATATGCGTGGGCCGCGACCGACGCAAAACCGACGCCTATGCGTGGGTCGCGGCCGACGCAAAAAAAAATTTTAAAAAAATAAATTAAATCAATATAAGCGTCCGTTTTGCGTCCAATGTAAATCTTGCGTGGGCTTTTACTCATTTTGGCCGACGAGAGTAGCGTCCGCAAATGGCCCACGCAAAAATTTGGAAGCTAAATCAAGCTTTTCTTGTAGTGGATTGTGCTAATGATTATTACCTAAGTTACAGTTGCAAGTAGCATTATCAAAATTAATCAGCCAAGTTACACTAAATGTAGGATAAATAAGCCATAAAAAGTTACAATAACAAAAATATTATTTATATTATGAACTACAAAACTGATGCCATACATTTACGGTGCCTATTGATGCTTAACTTTAGGATCTTTCCTACATTCCTTGCAAATCAAGTTATTCAAGTGTATAACAATGTACATTTCCAATTGGTAATAGGGATTTGGTGTTCAACACATCAATCTATGCGAACACTTATAACAATAAAGCGAATAAAATTTTGCAGAGAGAATATAAAGAGACATGAGAATTTTTTTTTGTGAAAAAAGTTCATTTAAATATATATTTTTTGCAATCTTCAAATTTCCCTTTGAATAAAGTGAACTTTGAAGGGAGAAAGCAATATACTTCTAAGATGAAATGAGAAACCAACAATGAATGTAGTTTGATTTACTGACAGATCATTTAGTGTTATAGCATATGAATTATGCTAACACATTACAAAAGTTGAAAGATAATGAAAAGACAACAAAAATTAAATAAATATTATGCACAAGTAGAAAAACAATGTCATGCTTATACTGCACACAAAAAATAACTATTCATGACTTAAGCAATCGACAACCATAATCAAAATTATACAACCCCGATGACTTTTTGTAATAGAGTTCACTAGTCCTTACATATTACAAAATAAACAAAGTATCTAATCAGAACACAAAATCAGATAATACTTCATTTTTCGATCTTAATATTTCTTTTGAAATTTTTCAAATGAAGATTATCCTCTTCCAACTACAACATCGGTGGTGATTCTCTTTTAAGTGGTGTCACTATCATTCCCAAGATCAACAGCTTGTGATCCATAATCTGTACATTCTTTTGTTAACAAATCATGTTAGACAAGTAAAAAAAATTATTTTACATGGTAAATAAGTTGGAATAAACTACTTTGTCATCAAAGCTCATTTACATTTGTAATTTTCACACAAGAATCATCACTGACAGGATAATTTCCTTTGGAATGTTTTGCATTTTGATCATATAAGTCCTTCAACAACAAAAGATTTAGATAAGAACTATGTGCACATAGAAGTAAATACAAAAAATCGTAAATAAACATTACAAATTAAACCAAAAACAATACTTGCAAGTGACTTATTGCCTCCCTCTATGAATGTCTTAATAATTTGATCTTCAAAACAAACTTTTTTAACTCTAAAAGATTGCTCAAAGCGAATACCTTGATCATTTCTTGAGTTAAACCTTAAATAAAATTGATTTATCCAACAAATTTGCTGCAAACTCTTTTGAAAGATTGCATGTCTGAATAAATAATTAAATCAAAATAAATGAATTTTGAATATTTATTCTAAAGTAGTTATAAATATTATTTTATTCCACACTTGACCATGATTTTCAAAAATTTCAGCACATGACTTGTTGAGCAGCGAGTTTTCTTCTCTGTTGAAAAGAATAAAAATATTGAATATGTTTCATCAATGACACAAAGTTTAATCTTATACCTAAAATACAAATAAAGATAATTTATATTTTTACATTAGAATTTCATCTCTTACAACAACAATATTACAAACAAAGCTATTTTTTTAAAAAAAAAGTACTACTTAATTTAAACCTTCATGACATGTTTATTATATTTTTCACAAAAAAATATCTTCGAGTCAGGTAGACTGTCTTATTACACACGCACACAGTGTACCACCAGTCATCATCATCAACAACGTGCTTAATAGTACCCAAAACAATGAAGGTGTTTACCTGTAACAATTGTTATCTATTAACAAACATATCCCTACATTTAGGTAAAATATATGACCGTAATCTTCATAGTATTACTTCTTTGCAGTCCTTAAGGCCTTGTATCATATTCCTAGGAGTGAGCTGAAGGAAGACATCCTCTAAACTATGTTTAGAAGATTTAGAAAGTTGAATGAGTCCTTGAGATGGTGAATCACTGCTTGAACACATCCTATATACAATACAAAATATAGGTATAAGTTTTATCTATAATCTTAAATAACATCATGTTTGACATTTATAAATATCATGTGCCTGAAGAGATAACCTTTTTTTCAGAGCAAGTGTGACTTCAGTATTCATATTATATTGTACCTTGGTACAATCAATGCAGTTATTAACATAAACCTTATCTAAATATACGAAAGAAGAAAAACATAATATTAACAATGTAACTAAATAATACATTGTTTATATTGGGAAATTCATATCAAATATCAATCATTTACTTTGCTTACCTTGAAAAACCTTCTCTTTGGCAAATTCAATACTTACAACCACATTTTGTACTTCACCAAATGAAAACTCACCCACGTAGTTTCCAAAAAGGGTGCATTCGATACGGAAACTATTTACAAAATACATATTTGTTACACAGTATTTAAAACCAATTCTTGGTATTAAAATTTAAAAATAAATAGAAAAATTACCCATCACACTCTAAGCATATGACATTCAGTTTTGTCTTCCTTCCATCCTTTTGCAACTCTCTTTTAGTTCCAACTCCTATGACCACTCTATAATATCTACATGAAAGCAAAAATCATAATAATGAATGAAATAATTAAATAAATGTAGTTAACTGAATGTGAATGTTAACTTAAATTTTGGACATACCCACTAAGTAGTCAGTTTCAAAACCAGGAGCAGAAATGAGAGAAAGAGGTATGTATTCCGGTACTAGTTGAGCATCAACTGAAGTTATCTTTGTTCCAAACTGGAAATTGATTTTATAATGGTGGTGTGTTGTTTTGTAAGAGCCACCATTTGATGCAACACTGAAGGATTGGACAGAATACACACTATCATCAACAATCTCACATTGAAAAATATGGATTAGTGTCATCCTGATTGATCCATATATTATGACTCCCTATAAGAGAATACAAAGGAAACCATGATAAACGTACAAAAAAATAAACATGTAAGGATTACTCATGTACAAAAAAAAATGTAACTGAACAAAGTAGTGTAAATGAATATAATATTACTTGTTTGTCCTGCAAAATCCACTTCATCAAAAACAAAATTTTGGATTTAGAAAGATTAGTAACAAACCACAAAACACTTGAGAACTTTGATGTTAAGTTCCTTTTTATCAAAAGTTTTCCCAAGACTCATAAGATGATTTACTGTGTGAGTAAACCGTTTTTGTACTTAAACAATGGTTTCACCCTTCTGCATTCTAAACATCCCATACTCTTGTATGAGAGTATGCTTTCTTGCCCTTTTCACATCATTTGTCCCTTCATGAGTCACCTCAAGAGTGTCCCACATTTCCTTTGCAGACTCACTTTGAGATACCCTGAAAAACTCATCAGAACTTAAAGCAGATGTGATAATGTTCTTAGCAATTCAATCATATTGAGTCTTCTTACTTTCTTGCTCAGTCCATTAGGACCAAGGTTTTTTCATAAATAACTTTTTCATTTTCAATCATGGGAATAAAAGGTCCATATTTAATTGCATTCCAAATACCTTTGTCAATAGATTCAACAAAGATTGTCATTCGTACCTTCTAAAATTGGTAGTTCACACCACAAAACAGTGGTGGTCTATTTATAGAAGCACCTTCCCCAAAAGGTAGTTTATCAGCCATCAATTCATAAATTTTGATAAACTTGAATATCTTTCAAGAATCTAGCTCTTAATGCCAATTGTTAAAATTGAGGGCCTTAAACAAGAGAGGGTGAATTGTTTTCAAACGTTTTTCAAAAGTTTTGAAGGTATGAAGAAATTCAAAGAAGAATCATAGCCAAAGGAATCAAAGAACACAAGACAAAAAACAGTTTTAATTGAATTCCAAAAATTCAACCAGTTGTTTTTATCAGCAGAGTGTAAAAACAACTAAAAACATATATACAAGAGTTAAGGGAGAGAAAGAATCACACAAGAAATTTTATACTGGTTCACTCTTATACCAAGAGCTACATCCAGTTCCCAGAAACCTCTAGGTATCCACTAAGTAATCAAAAACCAGATTACAAACACACAACCACCAAAGAAGTGATCTTGATCCCCTCAAGAACACACACTTCCTTTGGCACACCACAAACACCCCACAGATCAGAACACCCTCTGACTAGGTGAATACCAGTAATTACAGAATTACAAATCAAGAAGAAATAGGATTGATCACACTTGGTACAAAATCAAATCAAAGTACACATCAAATCCTACTTCACTCTTAGAGAAATATCCAAAGCCTTAAGCAATCTTGGAGAAAACTTGATTTCAAAAATTGATCTTGTAACCTTAATGCTAGGAGCATATAACAGAACATTTATACTCCAATTAGCAGTTGAAAACATTTATTATAAAAGCCAAATCAGTTTCAAATAATTTAAAGCAGATTTAACAAACTTAACAGAATTCTATTAAGACAGTTAAAAAAATAGTCGTTTTTTTGTCGAAATAACCGATTGAATTGGTTTAACAGCAAAGTCAACCAAATTCAAATCTGGCAAAACTAGTTTCAAAAAACCTTAAGTATGAAACAACCGATTGAAACGATTAAACAACTGGTTGTTTTTATGCTTCTTCACAAAACATTCTTTTCAAAAAGATTTGAATTAAACTAGCTCTGGATTCAAACTAAAAGTGAATTATTCAAAGTACCTCAGAACACACCCAACTAAGCTACAATCAGCCTTCAAGCAATCCATGGAGATTTAGAGTCATCAAAGTTCTTCTTCAACAAGTAGTTGGAGCTCAATACATTAGGTGAGTAGGCCAACTCGACTATTGGGCCCAGCGTACGGGTCATGAGTTGGCCCAGGTTGTTGGTAAGCCCGTTGTGGCATAATTAAAGTAATCTTTTTATATGATAGTAAAATGCGGTTTGTAAAGAGTATTTTTAAACTTAGGGGTACGCTTGGTATATGTGGTGCCTAGGTCAAGTAAATGTTTCTCTTACCTTAAGTATGTGTGTTATAAGGCGCACATTGGTTAAGTTGCATGTATGATAAAAGATAACGTTGCACCGTGAGTATGGTGCTCACATAAGCAAAGTATTCCCCTGATGTTGGTACATAAGTTGGTGCCCTGCTTGCAAGTGGTTGTTCTGTTGTTATTTTATGTTTTCCTTAGAGATAAGATTCCTTTCTGTTGCAGCACCAGGAGAGAATGCGCCCATAAATAGAATGTTTCCTTGTTGAGTATGCTTTCAGTTGAGATTAGATTCTCATGAGAGAAATTTGTTACAAGAGATAAACTATAAAAGGGGCTTGAGACCCCAGGTAAAGGTACGTTGTTTCTGAGACCGAAACTAAATACTTCTTGATTTTTAGCAAGTTTTTTACTGACTTGATCGTCGGAGTGCAATCAATAGGTAGGCCCCCCTCCATTTCAACGGAGCTACGGTCCATAGCAACAAGAGATAGAATAAATTCTCGAAGAGACAGATGGAGCTAGAGCTTGTCACCAGAGTCAATAAGCGAGCAAGTCAACCGACAAGAAAAGTTTTGAAAAAGCTTTACTTTCTTTTGTCTTTTCTGTAAGGCAAAAATAGTCGGTTATTTCAATAAAACAACTAGTTGTTTTATGTGAAATTCTTAACAGAAAAATAAATCAATCAGTTGTTTTTTTAACAAAATTTTGTTATGAATTCCAAACCCTTTTAAAATGTTTCTAATTGCTTTTGAATAATGATCTAACAGTTTTCCACTTCTTTGAGTCTATATAAAGACTATTTTGTGATCATTTGAAAAGTAAAAGAAAAAGAGTTTTTTTAAATCAATCAGTTGTCTTTTCAAATCAATCAAATGTTTTTTTAACAAAATTCTGTTATGAATTCCAAACTATTTTTAAATGTTTCTAATTGCTTTTGATTAATGATCTAACAGTTTTAACCACTTCTTTGAGCCTATAAAAAATACTATTTTGTGATCATTTGAAAAGTACAAGAAAGAGAGTTTATTAAAAACATTTCCAAGAGAAGATCAAAGGCTTCAGAACATTGCTTTGTGTGTGAAATAGGATCTGAGTTTTCTATTCATTTGTACTGTTGCTTTGTAAAACTCAGGTGTAATTGTGTGTAAGTTAGTTTCAGAAGGGGTTTCTGGAAACTGTGGTGTTGTCAAGGAGTGTTGTGTGTTCTTGAGGGGTTCAAGATCAACATTCTTGGTGTGTGTTTTGTAATCTAGTTTTGATTGCATAGTGAATTCTCAATGGTTAAGAGGGAGCCAGTATAAATTTTTGTGTGTGAATTTGTCTTTCCCTACTCTTATACACTACTTTGTAATATGTTCTTTGTTTTCTGATATAAACAATAAGTTGTTTCGATAAAAGAACTGGTTGATTTTTCATAAAGAACTGTAAATATTATATTTTATCAAGTTGAAAAAGAAAATCAATTGGTTGATTTTTTTTACAAACCTTTTCACTCTACTTCAAATCTTTGCGAAAATCTTGTGAAAACAATTCACCCTCTCTTGTTTTGGCCACACATTTTAACAAAAGTTTGTTTTCAAAAGCTTATGCTAATGAATTAGTGTCGATGGTTTTAGTGTTAGTTGCATGTGCAACACAAATCCAATACTATTGGCTAATTAATGTTGTTTTTACTTCTTATAGTTGACTTTTGACCAATGCTAAATGTTTATTTTCTTGTAGTGAATGTTTTACAAATATACAAAAATCTTAATAAAATATGATAATTACATAATTTTATTTTACAAGAAGAATAAAAAAAAAGAATTTCAACATTCATTCTCAAATTGATGCATATAAATCCCACATGTCAAATTTAACACATTTTTTAGAATATTATATTTGAGATGACCTTTGTCACAATATGAGTTAATTGATCCTTTGAATGAATTACGACAAGTCCATAACTTTTCATTATAATTTTACCTTAAATAATCTATCTACTTCAACATGTTCTGGTTGATCATGTTTTACTACATTGTGGACAATGTCACAAATAATGTGAAATCTTAGTCACAAACCTTCATAAATTGATGACAGAGTCCCAACCACACACAACCAAATAATAAGGAGGATGAAGACCTAAAGTCTGTTTATGGACTTATTTGCAAATATCAGTCTAATTTGGCTTTTGTTTACTTTTGTAGGCCCAATCAAGGGGAAACCTCTAGGATGAAGGAATGTACAAAGAATATCCAAGAAGGCCTTCAACTCATTAAAAAATAAGCAAGAGTTTTGGTTAGAAGAACAAAAGAAGACTTAGTTTTGGCTGACTAGTCAACACTATTTATGGGCCAAGCTTTAGCTTAAATAAATTGTACAAAGTTTTTTAGGATTTCATGGGCCATATATTGCGCCTAGTAGCATAAAATAATTGGACCAAGTATTTGAGCCAAATAGCATAGGTCTTTGGGCTTGTATTTAAGCCAATAGTAGAATAGGTCTAGTTAGGGTTAAAAATAATTAGTTAGGATAACAATTGGGCTTCTTTGAGCCTAATGTAACCGTAGAACGTGTTGTTAAAGGCCTTAAACAAGACGGGGGTGAATTGTTTTTGAAAGATTTTCGCAAAGCTATGAAGATTCAATCAATTGAAAATTTTGTTCAACCAATAAAAAACTGTTTTAAGTTTGGTTCCAAAAAATCAACTTGTTGTTTTCATGAAACAACCAGTTGTTTTTACCAGTAGATTTGAAAAACAATGTTAAACAATTTAATGAGTGTAGAGAAAGAGAAATTCACACAAGATGTTTATATTGGTTCACTCTTAACCAAGAGCTATGTAATCAAACCTAGATTACAAAACACACACCAAAAGTGATGATCTTAAATCTCTTAAGAACACACACCACTTTTGGCATTTCCAAAAACACCTTCTGAAACTGCACCACACTTCAATAAAAAAAAATACAATGTTAAGAGAAGAAAAGGAACAAAATACACCTAGGTAAATCAAAGCTTAAAGTTCAGAAGTACAAGACTCAATTCTATTCCACACACTTGAGATGATTCAAAGCTTTTTGAAATCATGAAAACTATTTTAATTAATCTATGTTTCTTAGTTAATGCAAAGGAGTGTATAACAACCTTTATATGCCCCAATCAAATGGTAAAACAATTAAATGAAAAACCAAAAGTTGTTGGAATCATTTAAAACGTATTAAAACCACTTAACACAATTTTGTTAAGGTTTTCACAAAAACAACCCGTTGATTTATTGAAACAACCGGTTGAATCTGTTTGACAGCAAAGCCAAAACAAAGCTAAGTTTTTCAAGCCATTTTAAAAACCAATATGTATCAAACAACAGGTTAAATCAACATTTCAACAGGTTGAAATTTCACACCCTTTTCTATCTTTTCAAAAATATTAAGATTCAAATGAACTTGGATTATATTAACTAAATTAATTATTATTTTATAAATTAAACAAATTATTGGTATCTTACAAAGTTTCTATCATTGATCGATATTTTTTGAATTGATATCTAATTAACTACCCAAGTTTTAGATACCTCTTTTAGAATCTAACGTAGTTAAAATTTTGATAGCTAATTAAATATCAATTTAGAAACTATTTATCAATAATATAAACTAATTTAAATATTAATAAATTTTTTAGTCTCTAAAATTATATTTAATTTAATCAATAACTAATTAAATTTAAACTTATGACTTTTACCATGAAATTAGTTTTTTTATTATTAAAAAATAAAATAACTTAAATAAAATAACATATTTTTCCTTCAGTTACATTTTGCATCCATGTTTACCTTTTAATATTCCTTATTTAAGTGGTAAATAAAACAATAAAAAGAAAATGCATTGTGTATGTTTTTAATGGTTAAGTAAATTTCAGTTATGAACAAGTAATATAAATTTAGAATATAAAGAGTTTCACAATACATTGGAATTGTTGTGCGTGCGATGGAAACCTAAACTTTGGGAAGTGTAAGGAAAAGCTTAGAGAAGTAGCTTTCCTTATTTGAACTTTTTCCCTTTTCTACGAAAAGCTTTTCTGTTCATTCAATGCATTGCTCAACGCTCGAAGCTCTTCGTTTGGAAAAAAAGTCATTGCTAAGGACGTTCCTTGATTCTCCAATTACTGATGAACGATCTAATTTTGAAAAAGGTGAAAATGAACGAATGAGGTAAAGGGAAAGAAAAGAAAAGAATTTGCATGCGAGTGAGAAGATGAATAAAATGAGGGAAAAAAAAGTTCTTTTTAAGATATAATTATAAGATTAACGTTAAATATAATTGAAAAATAAAATAAATATAATTAAAATAATATATCCAAAAATAAAAGATGGATTAAATATGATTTGTATTATATTGAAGTTAAGGTTGTTTATGTTCCTTAATAGTATTTTTTTCTATTTTGGTCCTTAATATATCCAGATCATTATAAGTTATAAATGCATTATATTTACAAGATTTCACTCTTTACAATGATAGAAAAGTAGGATCACATTGGAATTCTATGGTACCAAATCAATCTTTCAGTAAATCTATTATCGGTATATCTTGAGACTAATTTTTCTAATTGAGACTAAACAATATTTGGAAAGACAACTTGACAACATTCGCGTTAGGAACCACTTTGAAAGTTTTAGTTTGCCTCAGGGCAGTTATAAACAAAACCAAATCTGGAAAGGGGTCTGGGCTACAATTGTATGGTGTTTATGGGAGCATAGGAACTCAGTTGTGTTTAACCGAGGCGTTGTAGATGAGGAAGAAGTGTTCCAAAAGGTCCAACTAAAGTCATGGTTATGGCTAAAGCATAAGGGGAATAAGTTTGCCTACTCTTTCTCAGATTGGGTGTTGAATCCAATGGTATGCATTAGTAGCTATAAGTAGCACCCGGGAAGCTGAGGAAGTCTGTAGGAGGTTGGCTGGCGGTGGAACAAAGGAAAGAAAAGGGGAGTAGCTGTTGGTGAACATTCACGGCACGCTATTGGCGGTTGTGGGCATAAAAGAAGGTTGGTGCAGGAGCAGGGTCTGGTCAAACGCGTGTGTGCTGTTTGGCATGATCCCGATGATACTGGTGGTGCCTTGGTGACTGATGCTAGCAGCAGGAACTAAGGTCTTGTGGAAGGTGCTTCTAACGGGCCGGGGTTGCACGGCTCTGTATCAGCCCTTTACAGATACTATGTTACTCTGATCATGGGTGGGTTTATGTTGGAGTTGTGAGGAACCACCTCTTGAAAAGGTCCAATTAATCTGTAATTGGGTCGGTGTTTATTCTTGATAAGCTATATACTTCTATGCTTTTGGCTCAGGTAGGTTTTGTAGTGGCTAGTTTTACAACCTGGCTAAACCTCTGCTTTGGTGTTGCTCCTTGTTGGGCTTCGGTTGACTGGTGAGGCAGGTTGTTTGGAGTCTTGAGTGAAGAAGGTCAAGTGAACTGGCTGGGGTTGTGCATGGAGTGTTGAGTGGAAGGATGGATGGTGTGGTGCTTAAATAACCGAGTGAGGAGTACTTCGGAACCTATGGATGGGGTCTTAAGATTGTAACCTATGCCCTTTGGGAGCTGCTGTCAACAATGAAGAAGCGCTCATATGGATGGACTGGTATGGATGTTGCTGCACTTATCTAGCTATAAGTGGTGCCTAGGTTTTTACCTCTGCTGACTGATTGCCTTTAGCAATTGATTGGGGGGATAGGGGCCTCTGGGTCTGGATGACACTTTTGATGTGGCTGGGTGTTGGGTTGGGTTGGTGGCCTTTGTAGTTGGTTCTTGGTTTTGTGTGTTGTTGGAAGGTTTCTGAATGTCACAGAATGTTTTGGTTCGGTTGTTGGTCTCAGTATGTGCATTATGACGAGGCTATTGTGAAGAAGTGTGGATGGGACAGGATGGCCAGCTGGATTTTTGTGATTTTTTGGTTGGGCGTGATGAAAGGTGGCAAGAAGTAGAAGTGGACCACACTGGTGTGTGTGCAGGTTTTTGGGCTCGTTAACAGCAACATTTTCTCCTTATCCATTTAATTAAGAAGTTCAAACGTGAACATGGAGGTACCTTTGGTCAGAAGGTATTGAGAAGCAATCTGAGGCTGTGTTTTTAGTTAAACATAGCTGCTATGCTGGAGATCTCCCCATCAGTATTCTTAAGTGATCTTTTTTGTTTTATGATTCTATGCTGATTCTATGTATCTATTTTGATGTGGGGTAAGGGGTTCTAAATAGCTTAAGTTTAAATTATGTTTTTGCTCTGTTTATCTTTTGCTTAAGTTATATGTGCTCTTGTATACGAGTTGAGACACTCTTAAGTGTCTCTTTTATTATATTTATTCTTTGTTGATAAAAAAAAAAAAAACTTGACAACATTGGCAACATGTAACTGCACTTGAATAGGCCAAAATATAGAGACATGAAGAGTTGACGAGAGGTTTAACAATAACCACAAAGCCACAACTCCATTTAAAAAGAGAAATATTGCTCAAGTGTGGAAAAAGAAGAAAAACCAGATAACGTATGCACAAGCTTTGAAGGAGGAGAAACGTACACTCATGATGAATATACAACAAAAAACATCAATCTGGTGAGATGTTATTGATATAAAGGCTCCTTAAGATGATCACGAGTGGTTAAAACGTAGCTATATGGGATGCTTGGTGAAGAAACAAGATTTTGATGAGGTGAGTTATAACACCATTATGCTTAATTGTGTGTCCATGATCTTACCCTTTAAGTATCTGGAGAATATAATATGGGTGTGGAGGTTGAAGTGGAGAAGACTTTGATGATTTGAATGGGAAAAATCGATGGTGGAGAGTTTCATAGGTTTTATTGAATTAGCTAAAATCCTTAGTAATGATAAGTGGGAGCGCTGAAAATGTTAAGGGTGCGCCATGTGTTTTTGAAAGAGTTGAATTTGTTGATAATTTTTTTTTCTAAATTGCTCAAAAGGTTTCTAAAATCTTAAAGGTGTCACATGTGTAATTTAATATTAATAATATAATAATAATATTAATAATAATATTAATATTATTAAATATCAAAGATTTGGAAGAATGTAATTAATAATAATTGGATCTGACTAAGTATAAAGGGAGTAGTATTGTTATATGTGTGATAAATAATTTCAACTAAATTTTTTTAACTATTTCTTCAAACTAGACTTAAACAAATATTTTCACTAAGAAGAAACACAAAATTTCACTACCTTTAGATCTTCCTTAGCATTAGGATTTAAGGTTACCATATCAAATTACTATATCATAACGTTTAATATATAAATAAAATTTCCTTGAACATATTATTATATCTCTGAATATTATTCCTTAATATAGACTTTTTTTCTAAGATTTGTGATCTTAAATTTTATGTTCCATTAGCATATTCCAGAAGAAAGACTTGTAAAATTTAGGTTTTACACACTAAAAAATTGTTAACTATAAACTAATTTTAGATATCATAAATTGACATTATATGCTATACAAATAAACATTTTCAATCTAGTAAACCTATTGAAACTAAACAACATTGTGGCCCTTAAAAGCCTTGATTAAGTTAAAATCCAAGAAAGGTATTGACTGAAACAAAAACAAGTTGTTAACCTTCTACATCTTGTATTATATTTTTGTTTTAATTGTGTAACATCTATTTTTTTCTTATATAATTAAATATGAGCATATTTACCCGAATTTATATTACAAATATAATTAAAATAAATATGTAAATTAATGTATAAAAACATTTGTTTAATAGTGTAAATACTTTCATGGCTAGAGCAATACTTTATAAAATGATGACCTCAAAACAGATACCAATCCTGAATTATGATTATGCAACATTTCTTTAGAATAAAAAGAAAAAATACAAATTAATTGAATACACTGGCAAACATTCATTAGATTAATTGATGAAGATAAATAAATTAATTTGATAAACTAAACCACATTCTTGCAGATACTACTGCAAATACAAACAAAAAAAAATCATCATAGGTTAATTCTCAGCACTAAACTCTTCAAATAAAAGTGTACAAGTATCTGAACTCATATGCATGAAGATAAATCTCTTAAGATCTTCTGTCTTATCAAAGAATTATTATAAGGATGAGTAGATATGTTAAAGCAGAATTTCATAATATATTTTGCAAATTTAAACTCAAATACCGAACCTTGTAATTGTGAAGACAACAGGTTTTGAGATGTAATGAAAGACCGTCAGAACAGGAAGTAGATATGACAAAACTGCTTTTTCTTCTTCGTTTTCAGAAACTGAATAATCTCTGCCTGTTAAAAACAATTATAAAACTATATTAATCAAAGATAAAAACAAAGATTCATACTTAAAAAGCTTAAATCAATAAATCTCACTAATTCTAATGACTACAGTTTGAAGCTTTGGAGAATGCCTGAGCACTTCCAAGACCAAAAGCCATTGATGG
>Ga0123342_1007949_pt1 | contig 13695 bp, 5 predicted proteins | sample Turbeawhitnodule_FD_89960 | JGI IMG/M metagenome (GOLD analysis project Ga0123342, IMG submission 89960) | Root nodule microbial communities of legume samples collected from Mexico - Turtle bean Mexico white nodule | ecosystem: Host-associated > Plants > Roots > Nodule | place: Mexico: Nepantla...
TATTTTGTATAGTTATAATTATTTTATAAATTCAAAATAATGTTTATAAAATTCTTTTACTTGATTTTAGAAAAAATAAAATATTATATGTAGACTACGTATTTTAAAATATTTAAATATTCTGTATACTTATAATTATTTTATAAATTCAGAATAATATTTATAAAAAAAATTTACTTGATTTTAGAAAAAATAAAATCTTATATGTAGACTATCTATAAAGTAATATTCTAAAATATTTAAATACTCTATATACTTGTAATTATTTTATAAATTCAAAATAAAATTTATAAAGTCTTTTAGTTGATTTTGGAAAAAATTAAATATTATATGTAAAGTATCTATAAAGTAGTATTTTAAAATATTTTGTATACTTATAATTATTTTAAACCCTGTTCAAAATAATATTTATAAAGTTTTTTACTTGATTTTAGAAAAAATTAAATATTTAAATATTTTGTACACTTATAATTATTTTATAAATTTAAAATAATATTTATAAATTTTTTACTTTATTTTTAGACAAAAATAAATATTATACATAAACTCTATGTATTTTCAAATACCAGAAATTTTTTAAATATTAATAAGTTTATTTTTAACTAGCAGAAAACTCATTCAAAATTTCATTAATGCTCATTAATATACTCATTAATGTGATTAAGCAAAAAACTTGAAAAATCAAAGGGAAGCAGCATACATTTATTAACATAAATAAAATAAATAAGTAAACATTACAAATTCCTTCTTCTCCAGATTTCATTCTCAGATTTTATTCTCCATATTCCAAATCTATCTATGAAATTTACCTCCAGAAATGTAGAGAACAACGATGCTAGAACCACCAACGACCACCGCAAACCACAACCGTCCACCGAGTACCACCAGCGGAACCACCACCCACCACCAGCAGCGAAATCATCCACTGTCCAACGACCACCAACAACGCCACCTACGGAACCCCACCTACACCTTGCACCTCCGACAACCGCACACCTCCAACACTTGCGAACCTCCGACAACTGCGCACCTCCAACGCTTGTGAACCTCCGACAACTGCGCACCTCCAACCGCTTCTAAGGTACTCCCTAAACTCAAAACAAATAACTCACCTTCACTCCTCTTCCATATTTATCATCCCTCTCATATTTATTCATCACCCACACACTTGAAGTAATCCACCAAACAATGTATGAATCTTTGTTTATGTTGTGTTTATGCAGATTGAATCTCATGCGTGAGAATCTCATGTGGAGGGAGTATTGCAGTTACATGGCACTGCTATGGCACATAGGTAGTAGGTGAGGTGATGGATAATATGGTAAAACCAAATACTTTCTCACCAAATCTTCTCAACCCAGCAGAGAAGCCTTTTTCACTTTCTTCGCTTTTCTTCTCCCTCTAATACCCATAAACTCCCAGATACAAACGTGATATTTCTTTCCTTTTCAATCTGGGTGAACAGTAATCACCCGGATACAAACAGAGGCTTATAGATTTTCTCTTGAGCCCTTGGCATGGTTAGTATGACTTTGGCTATGTAGGAACCTCCAACATTAATAATGATTGAACTTCAAATGGTGTAGATTAAGTTGGACCTTTAGAAAATGTTATTGGTGCATAGGGCTTGACATATTCATATTTCACGTGACAATGGTAGACCTAGTACAACTAATCTTTTTTCATTTCTATGAATACTAGAATCGTTACAAATTATCAAAACATTTCAATTATAGCCAATATTATTTCATGAGAATAATGAGTAATAATCAACAACAACAAAAAAACAATTACAAACCAACAATGTCACCACCCACCATGTCCATCAATCAAGAATAAGAAACACAATACAATTACACAACACACGTTGTTGGTAAGTTTTTGTCTACGAAGAAGAATTTATGTTCATGCAAATTATAAGCAAGACAATGACAAGGAGATAAAGGGTAACAGAGAAGGAAGATAAAGTTTTCATTTACAAGAATGAAAAATTAAATGCAAAACATTTTACTTAAAAAAAAAGTCGAAGATGAGATTCACTACAAAAAAAATCAGTATTATCTACGGATTCTTAGGCACGGATCTGAATCCGTATGTAAATTCAACATTACCTACAAATATTACCTACAAACAACATTACCTACAAATATTATAGCATTACCTACCAACTATTACCCACGAATCACTATTACCTACTAACTATTACCTACTAACTATTACCCACGGATCTTTATTACCTATCAACTATTACTCACAGATCTCTATTACCTATCAACTATTATCCACCGATCTCTATTACCTACCAACTATTACCCACAAATCTATATTATCTACCAACTATTACCCACAAATCTCTATTACCTATTAACTATTACTCACGGATCTCTATTACCTACCAACTATTATCCTAATAATTATATACATAATATTAAAAATATTATTATAATATGAATAATTATAAAATCATAACTAATATTCATAATTAATAATAAATAATAATAATAATAAATAATAGATATACATATTATTAATATTATAAAATTAAGAATATTAATATAATAATATTATTAGTATATTACTAATATGAATAATACTATTATTAATAATAATAGTATTAATGATATTAACAATATAAATAAAATTAACAATATTAGTAATAATAATATTAATAATACAAATATTACTATTATTATTAATAATATTATTATTAATATTATTGATATATTTTATATTATTAATAATATTATTATAATAATTAATAATGATATTAATTTGAATAATATTATTAATGAAATTAATAATATGAATGATATTAAATATATGAATAATATTAATAATATTTATATTAATATTGATAATCGTACTAATAAGTATAATAATAATCATAACATGATAACAAAACTTGTTTGTGTAATGGTTAAAGCTTATTTGATCATTCTTTAAGGGACCTGGTTTCAAGTTCTACCTGCTGCAGTTTAGTTCTAACTTAATATGTCCACATTACATACGGTTTTGCTCCTATCGTAGGTAATTCATAGGTAAATGCTTATTTACCTACGAATTTTGGCTTTTACCTACAAAATTCTTTCGTAGATAAATTGAGTTTTTATTATAGTGAAGGTGAAAGGCGAAAGCAAATAACAAAGGCAAAATGGTGGAGGAGAATGACAAATGTGAAAATGTTATGGTTGATGCGAAGAAGAAGACACATCACAAAAATGTTTAGGTTCGTTTGTCTTATGTTAAGGTTGAGATGTGGTAGAAGCGAATGACGGAGATGAATGACATAGACAAGAATGCCAAGGTTGATACAAGGAAGAGGACACATAATCACGATAATATTTAGATTTTTTTTATTATTAGGTTTAAGATGCAACAATGATGAATGTCGAAGGCGAATTACAAAGACAAAACAAAAAAATACGTAACACTATTATGATAGTTTTAGATTTGTTTAAGGTTATGCTAGTTACAAGTGCATGAGATAAATATAAGAATGAATCTAAGTTAAGTTTTGTGACACTTATACTAAATACACGATCATCCAACTTATTCTAGAATGAGTTAATTTGGATTAAGTCATATTTAACTTAATTATAAATAAATTTAATTCAATCTAATTAAAATTAAGATTAAGTAACAAGTAAACCTAAACTAATTAAGACTCTAGGTACAATAAACATTTAATTATGTATATAATAGATTAAATTAGCTAGCAATAACCTGATATTTTATATCAAACAGTTAAAATAAATTTGACATAAAGTCTTATTCATTTCAAATGAAAAAAAATTATATATTATTTTTTCCCTATAACCTATAAAAGTGAAATTACAACTTATTTTCTATCTATATTTTTTTTTTCTGATTACAGTCAGTAGGTCAGAGTCACGGGAAATCATAAACTGTATATGATAAAAAATTGGAGTGACAGGCTTTGAAATTTTTCCCTTTTCTAACTAAAACTTTCAAACCAATCAAATATGTCCTAAAAGGAAGTGTAGGTATTATTATATTTAACCATGTGATTCTGACTTCTTCAGAAATATTATTATGCTCAGAGTGGTTCACATGGCATAAATATAATATAGTACAACTATTTCATGACACCAAAATACTATACATTTTAAGAAATTACAGATTTCACATGATGCGACCATCACCACAAAGACCATCCAAAATGAAATTCATCATATTCAAAAATTCTTAATTTTTGTTAAAAATTTTATTCATAGATGAAGGAATTACCACAATTTTCTATTTCTTAAATATCTTTGAGGTGCAAATCAATATGATATAAATCAACTTGAAATTTTAAGGAAAAAAATATTGAAATATATATTTTGATTATTTAGTACAAGGTGAGCAGGAGCCAAAATACAAATAAAAATATTTTTTAAGAAAACATCTATATAAAAACATTGAATCACTTTTGAGGGGTAAAGTTAGAATTATCAAACTCGTTGGATCAATCTAAATAGACTTAATTGGGCACTGAAAATTTTCTAAAACAACAAAATATTTTAACGCGATTTAATTCTTTTTATAAAATTAAATAAAATATGTTGAGTAAATATATATTTTTAAAATTTATGATATTATGAAATTGAAATTTAAGGTATAATAATTAATATATAAATAAATATAAATTATAATATAGATATATATTTTTAAAAAATGTTATTATAAGTTTTTAAAATATAAATTATTATTTTATAAAGCAGACTGCCTTAACTTAAACATATCTAAGTTCTAATTAAACTAACGAAAATATATATTTACACTTTCATTACATTAAAAAATATATAATTTTATTATTTTTATGAATAACTAAAAATAATAATACAGTTTAAAATATATATACATATATATTTTTATAATAATAATATTAAAAAAATATGTAATCATCATAATTTTTATTTATTTATTAGAGTATTTAATTAAAAAATGACAAAAAACTATACAATTATATAGATAATTATTAAAATTAAAAAAAACATATATAAGTAAATATAAATTATTTTTATAATTTGATTATAGGCAATTTTTATTTATTTTTTAAGTAATTTTTTATTATAAATAGCTATTTTAATTTTTAAAAAAATAGTTATTTAAAAGATAAAATAAGAGAATTTTTTTATCAATAGTTTAGATGAACCAAATAAAAAAAAAAATTTATTATTCTTGTATGGATAATGTCTCGTTGATGCGGTGTAGATATTTTTTTATGCATGTTTTCTATATAAATTCGGTTTTTAGTCTTCAGTTTTTTCAGATATTGGTCTTTGATTTCTTCTAATTATGTTAAATATATCGAAAGAGGATTGAAGCATGATGTACTGAATGAAAGTACAGTTATTAAATCACATTTTTATAGATTCTTCAGAAGCATCGACATAAACAGTTGTAGATAAACTTATAAATGAAATAAACTACACGTGCGCCAATACTGGTCTCTATCTACGTCTTTTACCTTTTAAAACCCTTCAATTTCGATCACTTACTTATGAGTTAAGAAAGAAAATATTAATAACATATTCTAATTCTCAAGGTTTTTTTAATATATTCATAATTTGATTGAGTTTTTGTCTATATTCAATTCAAACTTTTATAATTCATTTCAACCTCATACTGAAAGGCGAAATAATAATAATATATATATATATATATATATATATTTTAGTTTATGAATATAATATTTTAGGAATAAGAATGAACCCGTAAAATTAATAATATGTAGCTTGTGGAGGCTACCATAGAAAAAGAATGCTAACAACAAGTATATGTATTTAAAACTATATATTAATTAGTACTTTATTTTTCTTAAATCAAACAGCTTTCCATTATAAAACTTGAAATATGGTTGGTTCAAAAGCCATGAACATTTGTCCCAAAGGTACATGAGAAAGCACATGGGAGTTAGTCACAACCAACAAAGGTGAAAAGATGTGAAAAGCAATATTTTAAATTTGATTAAAATGAAGGTATATGGAATATAGTTGGTTCAACTCAAAAAATCAAATACAAATTTACTCTTAAAATCTGTAAAATAAATTACATTTTATCCCCTTTAAAATGAGTGTTGAGAAATAGAAATTGTTGTATTAAAAGTAAGGTTTTATAAAAAAATAAAAAATAAAAAAAAAAATAAAAAAAAATTTCAGTATTATAACACGAAATTGGTTTACCTTTATATTTCAAATTTTATATTATATAATAATATGAAAATAATTAAAATGAGTTTTTTTTAAATGTAAAATAATTGTTGATTCTTTCCAAAGATTTTTAGTTTTTTGAAAAAATTATTATTATTTTAATTACATATTGATAATCAATATAACTACATTGGACCAATTCCACATACAAAAATATCTATTACAATTATTTTTATTCTTCAAACACATTAATGGTTTAAAGTTTAAATTGAAAACGCAAATCAATATAGTGTAATATTATAAAAAAAACATATTTTAATTACAATAAAACTAAAATTATCATGAGTAGAGTAGTATTTTAAATTCTATAATTCAAAAAGAAAAGAAAAAAAATTATAAGAATCGAAATCAAAAGTCAATTTAGGAGATTAAAAATATGTTTAAGTTTTATTAAAAGACACATTAAAAAATTATTCAAGTAAACTGTTTGATTATATGAAAAAATAATTATTAATAAATAATAAATATTTTGTATGAATGACTCAGTAGATGATGAAGAAGAAAGAAGTGTAATTAATGTGAAATTGTTACATCAAAGTGGGGTTGGTATTTGTATCCCCACTACCATTAAAAAAAAAAAGTCCAACTACCAGTTGGGACATAAATTAATTTATGATGAGTCGGATACAGCTTACACCATTATTATTACAATGGACCATAATAAAGTGAAAAAAAAAATGGATTCAAGATTCACAACCCTTTATATATTTTAAATCTGTGTTTCAAAATATATTTATTAAATTCTCTTAGTTTAAAATATAACTGAAGCTAGTTTTTTGTTTGTTTAAGTTACCATTAATCTTTTTTGAAATAAAATAGTTTATGTTCCTCTACATTTAACTTTAAATATTAATTAATTTTATAGGTTTTCTTTTGTTTAATTCACTTTGATTAACAAACAATCATTTATTAACTTTCTTTTAGAGCTGCATATATAGGTTGTTATACATGTCCTTATCATATTGGTTATTAATATCTATTTATTAGTTAATGTGAATAGGAAATATTTTTTGTATGGGTATGGTTGTAATAATGTTTTTTTTTAATTATTTTTTTTTATTTTTAAGAATTGTTTGAATGGATATATAAGTTATTATTGATTGTGACTTCCTAAAAGAAAATTGATTCTAATTATTTTTCTTTCTTGAGTTTTGAAGTGTGAGCTACATGTGGACAATATAACTTGAACATTAAATATTAAATAAACTAAAAGGAGATATATCGATTATAATAATTTGAAGTGAATAGAAAATGAGAATTGAGATTCAATGCCAATAATTATAAATAAATTGTATGAAAAATTAAAACAGTTATCTGATTAAAAAATTGAAGATAATAAATTTATTCTGATATACTCTTTATGTTGCTTATTCCTACCTAACATATAAGTTATATAAGGTATGAGAAAGGGAAAAAAGTGGTGGCAAGCATTGGGTTTTGGTATCTATAAATGCAGAAGAGAAGCAAGGTGCTAAGAAGCATTGAACACAAATTTATTTTGTTTTGTTACCTACTTTAACACCTCTTGAATGGCTTCTTCCAGCTTTGAAAGTTCTCCCATGGCTTCCAACTACACAAGCAACCAAAAAAGGCACAACAATGGCATGTTCGTTCCACCGAGCCAAGTGGTGGTGGTGGTGGTCCCTTTCCCTGCGCAGGGCCACCTGAACCAGCTCCTCCACCTCTCGCGGCTCATCTTGGCTCACAACATCCCTCTCCACTTCGTAGGGTCTCCCACACACAACCGCCAAGTCATAGGTCGTGCTCAAGGTTGGGATCCGAAATCTTTTTCCCACATTCACATTCACGACTTGAACGTTTCTCCCTTTGTCTCCCCTCCCCCGAACCCGAATGCCCCATCCAAATTCCCCTCCCACCTTATTCCCTCCTTTGAGGCCTCCGCAAGCCTCCGTGGACCTGTGTTTGCACTCTTGCAGTCACTCTCCCTCGTGGCCAAAAGGGTCGTCGTCATCTACGACTCTCTCATGGCTTCCGTGGTGCAAGACGCCACCCATCTCTCCAACTGCGAGACCTACACTTTCCACAGCGTCTCCGCCTTCACCATGTTCTTGTACTTTTGGGACGTCATGGGAAGGCCCCCGGTGAACAAAATGTCCCTCTTGGTCCCCGAAGTCCCCTCCCTCGCAGGCTGCTTCACCACCCAGTTCCTCGATTTCATCGCCTCTCAGTATGTCTTTCACAAGTTCAGCAAAGGGATTATATACAACACCACCAGGGCAATCGAGGGGCCTTACATGGAGCTCATAGAGAGGATCATGAGTAGCAAGACCCACTGGGCTCTGGGGCCCTTCAACCCCTTGTCCATTGAGAAGGATGAAAAAGGGAAGCACTTTTGCATTGAGTGGCTTGACAGACAAGAGGCAAGGTCAGTGATGTATGTGTCCTTTGGGACAACAACATGCTTCTCCGAGGAGCAAATCAAGGAGGTTGCAAATGGGTTGGAGAAGAGCAAGCAAAAGTTCGTTTGGGTGGTGAGGGATGCTGACAAGGGGGATGTTTTCAACCATGATGGGGGCTCACAACTTGTTCTCCCAAAGGGGTTTGAAGAGAGAGTGAAAGGCATTGGGTTGGTGGTGAGAGAGTGGGCACCCCAATTGGAGATCCTGAGCCACAGTTCAACTGGTGGGTTCATGAGTCACTGCGGATGGAACTCTTGCATGGAGAGCATCTCTACGGGGGTGCCAATAGCAGCATGGCCTATGCACTCCGACCAGCCTCGGAATAGAGTTCTGGTGACGGAAGTGCTGAAGGTTGGGGTGGTGGTGAAGGAGTGGGAGCACAGGGATGAGTTGGTGACAGCCTCAGATGTTGAGAATGCAGTGAGGAAATTGATGGCAACAAAGGAGGGTAATGAGATGAGAGAAAGGGCAATGGAGCTCAAAAATGTGATTCTGAAATCCAGGGATGAAGGTGGAGCTTCTCGCATGGAATTCGATGATTTCATTGCTCACGTCACTAGATAGTTCTACTTTCATCCAACTCCACTCTAACTTACGTCATCACACTCTCTCATAATTAAACAACAATATAATAATAATAATATATAAGTATTGCTGGAGCTTTTAGACTAGAATATTTTCACATGAACCATTTTTAAACATAATTTTCCTTTCAAATATATTAAGCGGATGCAGAGATAGGATTCTTAGCTTTTATATTTCATAACTAGTGTTTTCTGGTGTCAAGATTTGTATAGACAGAGCTTTACTACTTGTGGAAATTATGAATATGGAAGTTTGAAAAAAAGGTTATGATTATAATATGACTGATAATAACAAAATATTAATATTTATAATAAAAAAAATTTAAAAAAAAATAATAATAAAAATATAAACAAAATATAAAATGTTAAAATAATTAAAATAAAAAAGTATAAATAATTATAATTTTAGATAAAAAAAAATTTACGGAAATGAAAAAAATTGTAACATGTGGATATAATTTTAAAGTGGAAATCACTATTAATGAATACAGAGTTTAGATGACTTTGACTCTAACATGTGGATTTATCTATTTTTATAATTTTTTTTACTCAAAATCATAATTTCTACACACAAAAAAACTATGTTAAAAAAAACACAATTTACCATATAACGCTGCTAATACAACTATATTAGCATTAGCATCACTTTACAATAGTTGAAGGGAATATATTCCGATAGCATCTATCCAGTAATCTATTCTAATTCTCTTATTATCTTTTTATATTATTTTCTATTTCTATTTGGCTGCTATGGTTTTTTCTTTCATAAGAGGTGTGAAAGTGAGTTTTTTTTCACTAATACTAATAGTATATATATATATATATATCAAATTTATTAATTTAAGTTAATTTTTTTAAATTCTGGATTTAGATAAATAGTTAACTTAATTGGTGAATTGAAAGCGGAAAACGGAATTAAAATGAATTTGTGGGACAAATTAAATTAATTTTACATCAAATAAATGCAAAATGTTACGAAATATGACTTTGATTCCATTACAAGTGAGTTTGAAAGAATTTTTTAGTTTTTCTTTTCTATATTTTATCTTTGTAATTTTGTCTCCCTATGGAATGTTAAATATTTTTACAAATGAGTAGTTCAACTTCTTGAGTTTTCTCTTGGCATTTTAGCAATATGTGAGTTTTGGATGGTAGAACTTTTATATATTACACGTTATATAAACTATAAGAAAATTATGAAATAGAAATCAATTTTAGAGATAAAAAATAAATAGTTGTTATAGTGATTAAATTTGAGATCATTTTAGAGACTTAATTTTTTTTTTAGATTTTAAATTAGTTTCTATTATTGTTAAATGGTTTCTAAATTAGTTTTTATTATAATCTAAATAATTGGTAGTTAAAACCACTAATTAGATACCAATTTAGAAACCATTTAATAATAATAGAAACTAATTTAGAAACCAATTTTTTTTTTAGTTTTTAAAATAATCTCTAATTTAGTAACTATAGAAACTAATTATAATTATTTTTTGTTTCTAAAGTTAGTTTTTATTTCATGATTTTCTTGTTGTGATATTTGAGTCAAATAATTACTTAAATTGCATGGCTTATTATGGCAATTTAGAATTTGGTTTTATTTTAAACTTGATTTCATTTTATATTTAAAAAAATTAAAAAATATATAATTTTAAGTTCTTAAAAATAATTATTTAAAAAAATTAATTTGGAAAATAATTTCTTAAAAAATAATTGTATAGACTATAATAATTTAAAAATAATTATTTAAGAAAACATATTTTAAGCAATAATTATTTTTAAAAATACGTAAATAAGAAAAAACTTGTTAACAAAACTAACATTTATAAATTTTGAAATATATTTTTACAAAATTTTGGTTTGAAAATTTTATAGAAGAAAAAGGAAAGAATTTTTTTTAAAAAAAATAGTGAAAAACGTTTTATATAATTTAAATTATTGGTTTTTGAGTAATAGATATAAGGATTAAAACATTTATAAATGTTATAATTATTTTTGTAAATAATTATTTTATAAAAATATTTTTTTATAAAAAAATAACACTATTCCCTAATTTTTATCTATATTGTTATTATCATAATTATTGTTTAAGTGTATGATTAAAAACAAATTTTAAAATTGTATAAATAAAAAATTGAAAATTGACTTAGAATATATTTTAATATAGATTTTTTTACATTTAACATTATACTCAATCTGCGTAATCTGTATTTTATTTATAAATAAATAGTTATTGATATTATATTTTTTAAATTCAATACAAATTTAAATAACTACTTATCTAAAGATTTAATTTTCTAACAAATTAAATTTTCACATTTTTAATTTTTCAATTAATTAGTTCTTAAAATAATTACTTTTCTAAATAATTATTTTTAAAATAATTTTTTATTATTATAATTAATTTTCTAAATTATTCTTTTTAGTATATTTTTTTTTCTAAATATTAGTCCTCAATATAGTTACCTTTCTAAAATTTTATTTTTTAAATATATATGATTTTACAATTTTATTCAAAATATTTATTTTAAGATAATATTTTTTATTATAAAATTATTTTATTTTATTTTTAAATAAAAATCAAATTCATAATGAAATCGCACTTTAAATTATTAGAGTAAATCGTGTTATTTAAGTAATTATTTCTCACATTATATTATTTTGGTAAATATTTAAAAGAATATTTATTGAAGAATAAATATTCTAAATGTGATATTTTGGTAAAAATCCGTGGATGATATTCTTTGTTGTTGTGTTCACATATTAAATGAAAACTTGGACATGTTCCCTTTGTAGTTTATTGTTGGTGGACCAAATTATAATGATTTATTTCAGATAATCAGAACCAGTTATCATGTATTCTATTTAATACTAGTTCAACAACTCATAAAAAATCATTTTTTTTCTAATCTTTTTATTAGGTCAATGAATGAGGCTCTTTAAAATAGAGTTTATGCGTCCTCTAAGATTTAGCTCTCATATGTGTCTACATATTTAGTGTCTCACAAGCTTGAATCAAATCTTTTAATTGTATTTTATCAAAACTAACGATCAACTTGTCAAAACTCTTATAACACTTAATTTAGCTCCAAATGTCACTTGCTCCATGTAATAGTCTATGTAATAAAAATAAATAAATAAATTTATAAAATTATAAGTAAAAACTTTTACTTAGAAATATAATGGCAAATTCTCCATACACCTTTATACCTTCTCCCTCTAACTCTATTTTAAAAAAAAAAAAAAAAATTGAAGAATACTCTTCTGAGTACTGTAACATCCCTATATTTTCCCACATCTAAAAACTAAAAATCTGTATAAAATATTAAAAAGAAAATATAAATATAATACAAATATGTCCACCACTCTTTCTTAAAATGTTACAAAACATATCTCTCTTCATAAAACTTTAATATCTACATAAAATTAAAACAAATATTCAAATTTCAACTAAAATAATTTCATCATCCAGCTTCTCACTCAGGAGGAGCTCAATCACTTGTAACATCATATGCTCCCGTGTAAATACACGATCATCACTGATAAAGAAACAATACAAACAAATAACAGGTTAAGCTAACTATATAAAACAAAATTCTATAAAATTTCAATTTGAAATTTTTAAAACATAAATCATCAAGTCTCATATAAATTCTCAAATCATCAGGTCTCATACAAATTCTCAAATCATCAAGTGTCTATTAAAATTCAATATTCATCTTTCACATGTCAGACTTCCACTTACTCATATCACATAGACTCTTGACTCTACTTCTGGAAGACTCGTGTATTGAAATTAGAATCCTGAGACTTGCACCTGTCATACTACTGTTGTGAAATCCACACAGTCATGCGCATAATTATCTTAGTATCTCATCCACTCATATGACATGGTAAATTCATATGACCTGAAAGACCAGATTATATTTCAAACCCCAGACAAAGTCATATGAACCTCCATCGACTCTCACCAACTGAATAACTTCATCTATGTGATTTCATAATATTAGTAGAGTCAGGATGTCTCATTACGGGCCTGACAGATCAATACTCCCTAACAACAATATCAACACGGTATTTCCTTTCCTGAAAATACTATGTCTTGATCTTACTTTCACATCATTGTACACTTCATTCAACACATCAATACACCATTTCATCATAACATATAATTTAAACTTTCTAACAATCCAAATATATCCGAAAAGTTATTTAACAATAATAATTCAAAATAAACTATGCTAAAATAATAATAATAATAGTAATATCTATATGTGTATACATAATTGGATTGATAATATTTTAGTGTGAGCTAAATGACACCAAAGTGCATCCAGTACTTTTGGATTGATTGAAAATATTTTAGTTTGATCTAAATTACACCAGAGAGCACCCAGGAAATTTGGATTGAACGAAAATAGTTTAGTTTGATCTAAATGACACCAGAGAGTACCCAGTAAATTTGGATTGATCGAA
>Ga0123342_1007950_pt1 | contig 13694 bp, 18 predicted proteins | sample Turbeawhitnodule_FD_89960 | JGI IMG/M metagenome (GOLD analysis project Ga0123342, IMG submission 89960) | Root nodule microbial communities of legume samples collected from Mexico - Turtle bean Mexico white nodule | ecosystem: Host-associated > Plants > Roots > Nodule | place: Mexico: Nepantla...
GCATGTCGCCGCCCTGGGCGCCCGCACCGTCGCGCAAAGCCCGACGATCAACATCGCGACCGATCAGCCCGCAATCGCGGTCGACGCGAAGTCGAATGCACATGACGTTTCCGCTGTCATCACACGTCCTGGCAATATAAACCCATACGCCGCAGGCGATGTGTTAGGCGGCGCATGCACGTTCGTTGGCGCAAGCAAGCCGGGGGCGTCTGTACTCATCACGAGCGCACAGCTTGAACTCAGTTTCGCAAATCTCCCGGCGGGCATGACCACATTCCGCCTTTACCCTTACAGCGCCGTCCCATCATCGGGGATTGCCGACAACGCGCCTTATAATTTGACCGCAGATGATCGGGCATCTTTCCTAGGCTTCGTCGACCTTGGCGCCCCGGAAAAAATCGGCGGGGCGGTCTACTGCGAAGTGACTGGCGTTCAAAAGCAGATCAAGTCAGTTTCTGCCGATCTGTTCGGCTATCTCGTGACTGCTGGTGGATTTGCACCGGCTAGCAACAGCGAGGTTTACAAGGTCACTCTGCACACGGTTGAGGTCTGACATGGCCCTCGCTTTTGCAGCAAAGCGCGCTCTTCTTTTTGGGGCGAAGCCGAAGGTCGTCTACACACCTCCGTCGGGCAAACTGGCGATTGGTTCGAAGGTCGGTTTCATCGGTGATAGCATCCTGAATTACAACCATGTATCGGCATCCGGCCTGAACCAGATCAGGCGCTTGTCCCGTGGCGAGTTGACTTACGCCCATATGCGTTCGCCGCGTTGGCGCGCCGACACTTGGCACGACGATGCCGACGCGAACGGTCGGTTCTTTACGGGCGCAAATCATGGAGTGTCGGGAGATACGACGACCGGGGTCTTGCTTCGTTTGAGCGCCATTATTTCGATGGCGCCCGCGCTATGCGTGGTTGCTGTTGGGACTAACAATCTAAGCCCGACAACTACCGCGATAACCGAAATTCAGTCGATATGCGAGCAGCTTCTGGCAGCCAACATCAAGGTTCTGCTCTGCACGGTGCGCCCTTGGTCGACGGCGAAGTCGGGCGATAACCCGACTTCGCGGGCAAATCGCGTGGCCGTCAACAATGGAATACGCACCTACGCTGCGTCGAAAGCTTCAGACGTATTGCGTTTGTGCGACTTTGATCTCGTCTACGACCAAGATAACGACGGCTATGGACCTGTTCCATGGTTCACTGACGGCTTGCATCCGATCGACCTAGGCGCGTCGAATGCCGGCATATTTGTGCAAACCATGCTCGACGATTGGTTTGAAGCCGGCAACTGGCTGACCGCCAATTTTTGGGACGCTGGCAACCTGCAGACAAACCCGACCTTCACGGGAACCGGAGGGGGTATTGGAGCCGGCGTGTCCGGCGCAGTACCGGCGAGCTGGCGTGTCCAGCGAGGCGGATCGGGATCATCGGTCTGCAACGCCTCGATCGAGGTAAATGTGGAAACCGGCGGAAATTCCGTCGTACTCGATGTCACCCCTTTCGGGGGCAATCTAAACGAACGTTTCGAACTACAAATCGGGTCCGTCGGTCAGGTCAATACTGCTGCCCTAGACGGGCAATGGGCTATGGCCTGGGCAGAGTTGGAGTACGATGACAAGGCATGGTGGGGTTGCCCTCAGTTGCAGTTGTTCCACGGCATAGACGGTACGCAATTCGGTGCTGTTGGCTACAACACGCTGTCGCCGATCAATATGGCGCCAGTGAATGGCAGGCTTTGGGTTTCCACAGCACCCGTGCTCATGCCGGCCGGCACGACGAGTTATAAGCTCATCCTCCAGATGCGCTTTAACCCCGTTGATGGGGTAGCTGCCGGGAATGGTCCCGCGCGGGTGAAAATTCGTCGAGTGTGGGCGGGAGCAATTCCAAACCCGAAGACCCATTGGAACCGCTAACTCGGCCCCTAAGTTGGTCGGGTTCCTAGCGCCACTTACGCAAGACAAATTTCGAGAAAATTGAGAAATTAACAGTCTGATTTTCATAGCGGTTTTCAGTAAATTTTCTTTTGCAAACCTCCTCGGGCCATGGACCTCGAAGCGGTAGGCGGTAGGCAGCCCCGGTTCCGGTTTGAACACCTTTTCACGGAACCGGGCGCGGCGCCTAAGGGAAAATTTATGGCCGGATCGCTTACATCCACTCTCGTTGTCCGCCTACTGGATCAAGTCACGGGGCCGGCGCGCACTGCAGGCCGCTCGCTACTCGGGCTGAACAAAGCAGCAAGCGGCGCCTCGGGAGCGTTCGGCGCTCGCCTGGGCGCCGCCATCGAGCGCAACAATCGGGCGCTTGATCAGACACGCGGCCGGATGATCGACGCCGTCGCCGGGTTCTATTCGCTGAAAGCTGCCATCGGCGGCCCGGTAAAAGCGGCGATGGAATTCGAAAGCGCAATGTCGGATGTTCGGAAGGTCGTCGACTTCCCGACCCCGCAGGCGTTCAAGGATTTTCAGCAAGCTCTTGTTGACTTGTCGAAGCGCGTCCCGCTGTCAGTCAATGGCCTAGCGCAGATCGCCGCGGCTGCCGGTCAGGCCGGCATCGCCGGCGACGACCTCATCAAATTCACGGAAGCCGCCGCGAAGGTCGGCGTCGCCTTCGACATCAGCGCCGACGAGGCTGGCGATGCGATGGCGAAGCTTATGACCGGCCTCGGCTTGTCGATCGATCAGGCGGTTTCGCTGACCGACGCGATGAACCATCTTTCGAACGCGCAGGCATCGTCGGCGGCGGAAGTCCTCGACGTTGTCCGTCGCGTCGGCGCCCAGGCGAAGCAGTTCGGCTTTACCGCCGAGCAAGTCGCGGCGTTCGGCTCGGCGATGGTCGCGGCCGGTTCCGAAAGCGATGTCGCCGCGACCTCCTTCCGAAACATGGGTCTTGCTCTGACGAAGGGCGCCAGCGCGACGAAGGCGCAGCGCGGGGCTTATGAACGGCTCGGGCTGAGTTCGAAGCAGGTCGCGAAGTCGATGCAAAAGGATGCCGTCGGAACGACGCTCAAGGTCATGGAGGCGATCGCCAAACTACCGAAGGATGAACAAGCGTCGATATCGTCCGATCTGTTCGGCAACGAGGCGCGCGCCCTACCGATCCTTTTGACGAACCTGGGCCTACTCAAAGACAGTCTCGGCCTCATTTCGGATGAAACGAAATACGCAGGCTCGGCTCAGGCGGAATTCGAAAAGCGGGCAGACACGTCCGCAAACACCTTTCAAACCCTTGGCAACCGCGTAACGGCCTTCGGCATTTCGATCGGCAACGCCCTTATTCCTGCACTCAAGGAAATGGCTGTTCGGTTCGGGCCTGTCGTCGATCGAATGGCCGCTTTCGTCGATCGCAACCAATCGCTGATACGAGCCATCGGGCTAGCAGCCGCGGGGTTAATTTCCTTCAAGATCGCGACGACGGCGCTAACCTTCGCGGGCTTGCTCGGCCGAGGCGGCGCCCTGTCGATGCTGTCGATCGGGTGCAATTCGGTCGGCCGCGCTGCGATCGGGGCGACCCGGGCGGCGAGGTCGGCGGTCGCGCTGCAAACCGCCCTCGGCGCCATGTCCGGCATGAAGTTGACCGGGCTGCAGACGATCGGGACGGCGTTGCGTGGCATCGTCTTCGCGGTCCCCGGCGTGTCTGCGATATCCGGCGCGCTGACCGCCATAGGCGGCGCGCTGGCGGCGGTATCCGCCCCGGCATGGCTTGCCATCGGGGCCGCTGTCGCCGTCGTCGCGGGCGCGGGCGCACTCCTTTACAAGTATTGGGATCGCGTTTCGTCGATCGTCAGCGGGGTCGCTCGCAGGATCGGGGAAGAGCTACGGCCCGCCCTCGATCTGATCAGGCCGGCCCTTGACTTCGTCAGCCCGGCGATTGCTGCGCTCGGCGATGCGTTCAGCAGCGCCCGAACGAAGATCGCCGAATTCGGGTCATGGATCGCGTCGTTCTTCTCGAAAGAAGTCTTGTCGGACGAGCAAAAGGCCGGGTTCGAAAAGGCCGGCTACGATGTCGCCGATGCGATGATCAATTCGATCAAGTCCGCGTTTCACGGGTTGATCGATTGGTTCAAGACCTTGCCTTCGAGGATCGTCGAAGCGATCGGAAACATCGATATATCCCGTCTGATCAAATGGCCGTCGCTTCCGTCATGGATGGGCGGCGGATCATCGACACCATCGACGCCGCCGGCCGCCGCAAACAGCAACAGCGCCGGGCCTGGTATCTCGGGACATCGCGCGACCGGCGGCAACGTCTGGCCGGGCGGTTCCTTCCTTGTTGGTGACGGCGGGGAAGAAGAAATCTTCCGGCCGAAGACGGCGGGGACGATCACGCCGGTCAGCAAGGCCGGCGGCGGGGGCGGCATCCACTTCGGCGACATAATCATCCAGGGCGCCAGCAACCAGCAGGAAACCGCAAGGGTTGTTTTGCAGGAACTGGACAGCAAACTTGCCGGTCTGCTTCGCGGATCGCATGCAGACAGCGGGGCTTATGGTTGATGGGCACACTCTGGAAAGACTTGCTCGATCGGGTGACTAGTGGCGGCGGCATGGCAGCGGTGGAAGTTGCCCTTGAACGCAGTTGGTTCAAGCGAGGCGTCATAAGCGCCTCTGGCGATGCGAAAGCTGGCGAGACGGAATACGAGGTCGCCTCCGCCTGGGCATTCAGCTTCGAGGCTGGGGCGCTCGATGCCTTGCGGTTCGCTCGCGCTATCCTCAGCGATCCGGCCTGCCGAGGGCGCGAACTCGAAGCGCTAAAGATGATCGAGCAAGGCCTCGGTCACGCTGCCGTAGTTGCGGCCCTGCGGGCGCCACAAGGCGGACAGGCAGGCGAGGACAGCACGGTCGTTGCCTTCCCTGCGCGGGAGGGTCGAGCATGACAGCCTGCGCGATCTCGGCCGATGTCCGGGGCGCCGACAAGGCCGCCCTGGGTAGGGACCGTCTGAGGCCCACCCACCTTACGGGTACGCAGCACCCCACCACGCCTGTGATCTTCAGGTTCAAAAAACTCATTTCCGTTTCCGCAAGGAGGAACCCTCGATGACGAGAAAAACCGCAGCAAGAGTGACCGACGCTGAGTTGCCGGAAACGGTCACCGGCCGCGCCCTGGGGGCGCTGACCGGCTTGACCGACAGGCAAATCCGAAACCTCGCCGCCGAGGGCGTCGTTGTGAAAGCGGATCGCGGCCGATATCTGCTGATCGCGAGCGCCACGGCGATTTTGGAGCGGGCGCGATCGCAAGGCACGGACGCCGCGGCGGCAGCGCGCGTCGAGTATGTGAAGACTAAGGCGGAAGCTGCGGCGCTAGCGTTGGCCGAGAAGCGCCGGGAACTCGTCCCGGTTGAGGATTGCAATCTCGTCTTGGACATGATGGGCGCGGAGTTCAAAAACCAGTTCCTGGGCCTGCCGGCGCGCTTCACCCGCGATCTGGATTTGCGACGCCGGCTCGAAGCCGAAATACACGACAGTTTTAACCGCATCGCGAAAAAATTCGATGAGGCCGCGGAATTCGTACGCGAAGGCGGCGACCCCTACGGGATGCAAGAGCATGACTGAGCTTGCCCCAACGCCGGAACCATTCGGTCCCTCGGCCACTTGGTTGGTTCCGAGAACGGCCCGCGAACTTGCCATTGTGCAGGCCGAAATCCAGAAGGCGGAAGCCACTTTTTGGCCCATGATCGAAGCCCGGCGGGCGGGCGAAATGACTGAATTTGCCCCGGATCGGCGCATTGCCTTCCATGAGGCGGGACATGCCATTGTCGGCCTTCTCGTCGGGATATCTCCGGAATTCGTCTGTGCATCCGCCGAGGGAGGCGCCGTCATATGGTCGACGCCGGCCCCTTCGAAAAACGGCAATGGACGGCTTGTTACGCTCATGGCCGGACCAATGGCCGAAGGAATTCCAGATAACTGGACGCATCGTCCAACGGACGAGGAAGTCGAGGCGGGCTTGGTCTGTAGCATGTCATCTTCCGACCTCAACCAGATTTTCAGATGCCTTGCTGACCGGCGTCTGCCTGGCAGCGATCGCTCAGTCATGGACGAGTTTCGGCAGCTAGAGGCGGCGACAATTGCAATTCTTGCCCGGAACGATGTTCGCGCCGCCATACGGGCGGTCGCGGGCGAACTGATGAGCGTCGGCCGACTGACCGGCGACGCCGTAATAGAAATTGCGTCTCGCCACGTTGTGCCGGGCTCGCTTGTTGGAGAAGTTGAATGAGTATCATCGATAAATTTAGGACGGCCCTGCGGTCGCCAGACGCGACCCTCGTCGACCTTCGCGCGGCCCTCGCCGGGATCGATATCGCCGCCCTTGAAGGCGCTGTCGTTGCGGCACAGCGCGCCCGAGCGAGCCTTCTGCTCGATGGGAGCGAAAAGGAACTCGACGCGGCCGACGCTACCCTAACACGGGCTATTCGGGAGCGGGACAAAGGCTTGGCAGCCCAAGAGCATCTGAATGTCCGTATCGCCGAGGCCGAGGCTGCGGCTGCGGCTGCAGACCTTGATGCAGAGCGCGACGCATTCGAGCGCGAAGCGGAGACGGTAAAGCGGTTGCTGCTAAAGGAATATGTCGCTCATCAGGCGGCCATGGTGACGATCCTTCAGCGCCTCGACGCCGCTGAAGACGCCGTGACAAGGCACAACGAGCTTCGGGCAAAGGCCGGCCGAACCGATCGTCTGGCGCCGGTTGAAACCCGGGCTTTCCCAGTCCCCACAAACCAGTTTGCCGGGGTCTACTCCGTTCGTCGGCGGACCTCGTTCCGATCCGTGGGCAACGCGCCGTCGTGGAATGACGACGCCAGCGACTTCCTAGTTCTCTGAAAGGACACGACATGCGAAACATTCTTGAAACGCATCAGGTTCGGGATATCGGGACGCCCTCCGATGATCAGCAACGCCGCGCAATCGAGGTTCGGGCGTCCTCCTTCGACGAGGCGTCGAATTCGATCGAGGTCATATGGACGACCGGCGCGAAGGTTCGCCGGTACTCTTGGCGGGACGACGTACACTATGACGAGGAACTGATTGTCTCGTCGTCTGCAGTTCGGCTCGACCGCCTGAATGGCGGCGCCCCGTTCCTCGACACACACGACGATTATCAGCTTTCGTCGGTCATCGGCTCGGTCGTCCCCGGGTCGGCGAAGATCGTCGACGGTAAGGGCATTGCCCGGGTTGCGCTGTCGGTCGCGGAAGAACACAGCGGGATCGTTGCGAACATCAAGGCGGGTGTGATCAGGAACATCAGCGTCGGCTATCGCATTCACCGCGTCGAGAAGGACGAAGCCGGCGACGGTTCAATCGCGGTCTGGCGCATCGTCGATTGGGAACCGCTCGAAATCTCGGCGGTCGCCGTTCCTGCAGATGCGGGGTCGACGATCCGTTCGGAGGAAAGGGCAACTGACCTTAGCGCTGCCGATCAACAGGCGGTCGCCCAGGCGGTTGCAGCAGCGAGGAACGCCGAGCGGGAACGGTCCGAGGAAATCGGCAAGATCGCGCGCGATGCCGGCCTTCCCGAGATGGGAACCGAGCATATCCTTGCCGGGACGTCTGTCAGCGAGTTCCGCGACGTTGTACGGGATCATGCGGCAGCGCGTGTCGCAGCCACCAACGATAGCCAGCGCGCCGAGAAGCGCGCAGCGGCGATCACAAACGCCCTGCAGCATCGCGCCGATCCCGCAAGCTTTGAGGACGGCCGACGGCCGGGACTTCCGCGGGATGACCCTGATCGAAATCGGCCGCGACATTCTCGAAGCAAACGGTATCAGCACGCGCGGCATGTCCAGCAACGAGATCGCGGGGCAAGCGCTGGCGAGCCGATCGGGCGGCCTGCAGTCGACGACCGACTTCGGCGGCATCCTCTCCAACATGGCAAACGCGACGCTTCGCCGGGCTTACGATGCCGCCCCGCAGACCTTCCGTCCGATCGTTCGCGAAACATCGGCCCTGAACTTCAAACCCATCACCCGCGCCCAGTTCGGCGAAGCGCCTGCCCTCAATAAGATCAGGGAGAACGGCGAATTTACCCGGGGCACGATCGGCGAGAGCACCGAACAATACCGGCTCGCCACCTACGGCCGGATCGTCGCCATCACCCGCCAAGTACTCTTGAACGACGATGTCGACGCCTTCACCCGCCTGCCGGCCGCCTTTGGCGTCCAGGCGGCGCAGCTTGAGAGCGATCTTGTTTGGGGTCAAATCCTCGGCAACCCCGTCATGAAGGACGGCAAGACGCTGTTCCATGCGGATCACGGAAACATCATGATCCCGCAGGTTATCGGCCTGTGGAGCGTTTCCGCCGGGCGGACCATGTTTGCGAAACAGACCGGTCTCGACGGCAAGACGACCCTCAGCTTGACGCCGAGCTTCATTATCGTCCCTGCGGCCCTCGACATCCTTGCGCAGCAGTTCATCGGCAGCATCCGGCCTACCACTACCGCCGACGTTGTACCCGAGGGCCTGAGCCGCCTTCAGGTCATCAGTGAGGCGCGGCTCGACAACGGCATCGATCGCCCGGAAGACGACATCGTCGTCGAGGGCGACCCCCACGCCTGGTACATGGCCGGTAGTCCGACGCAGTGCGAGATCGTCGAGATCGCGTATCTGGAAGGCAACCGCGGCGTTTACACGGAAACCCGCACCGGCTTTGACATCGACGGCATCGAAATCAAGGCCCGCCTCGATGTGGCAGCGAAGATCATGGATCACCGGAACATCGCGAAGAACCCCGGGGCTTGAGCGATGGGAGGCCGAAGACCTCGGCCTCCCGGCCCCCTGGGTCAGAGTTCCTATAGTGCCGCCCCGGTCATGCGCAGCCGCTGCAGCCCTGTGCCTTCGCGTTTTCTCGTTTTTCGATTTCCCATTCACGTTCACTATTGAGAGGCAAAATGACGGAAGAAAAGACCCTATTGTTCGTGAAGTCGAAAGATCGATCGGCTTGGCTCGATCGTCTCCGGCGAGACCCGCGGGTCCCGCACTCCGCTTTCAGGTTCGCCTACCTGCTCGCTCAGACCGCAAACGACAACGGAACTCTTTCACAAAGGGTCGGCGACATAGCCGGGAGGGCTGGCGTCCAACCGCAAATGATAATTAAGGGGATAAGGCGGCTTGCTGATCTCGAATACGTTTCGTTGGAACCGGGCGGCCACGGACAGCCCTGGCGGGTCACAATCCGCCCCATCAGCATCGCGAAGCGTGACAAGAGACAGCGAAACTCGTGACATCGGGTGACATTTCCTAACGTTTTCCGTGTCACGATCACCTGAGGGTGCCGCCTTGCATTTGGAACTGCATGACGTTTGGACGCCGAAGCTAGTCGGCGAGGAACTGCTCGAAGCTGTCCGATGGGCGAACCGCTCGGCGGGGCCGGTCGGTCCCACCCGGCTTCGATCGAACCTTCCGAACCTAGCGATGATCACTGACGACGCGGACTTCGACGGATGGCCGCCGATCGAGTTTCGGCCGATGCGGCGGGCGCTGCCGCCCGCTCGCGTCTCACAGCTAGAGCGAGCCCTCGGTTGGCAGATGACCTATCTGAAGGATCACCCAGGCGCAGCGCGCGTCTTGAAACACTGGGTTAGGGTACGGCTGACGAAGGGCATGACGTTCGATCAAGCCTGCGATCGTCGCGGATGGGCTCGGCCTACTGCCTACCGGCGGCGCGACGAAGCGCTGCGAGAAATCGCCGTCGGCCTGACGATGGCAGGCATCGAACGCGGTCGACACTGAAGGCGGTCGACCGCCCCTGGGTAAGGAGTGTCGTGACGCCACCCCACTATACCGGTGCGCGGCATCCCTCGATGTCCGTGTCTTTCAGATTTGCAAAGACGCATTCACGCTCACGATGGAAGTGTCGCCGAAGGACGCCAGCGCGCCGATGAAACCGAAACGAAATGGCTTTTTCGATTTCTGAGAGACAGCGACATAGAGGGCTGCAGCGGCCCCGTGCCGGCCGCCGGCATCACATCGGTCCCCTACCCAGGGGCAACCCTCAGAACAACAAGAAGCCTTTGGGCGCCGCGGTCACTACCTCTTGAACGTCGATTTGTTCAGATGGCGCCCGCATAGGATGATCGATAAGATCATCAGTCCCCCAAAGAAATTGAGCATGTAGTAGGGTTGAAACTGGCCCCCCAAAGCTCCGAATAGCGCTCCGAATGTCGCACATCGTGGTTCGGTACACGTTCGCGCAAGAAGCGGGGCGGCGCTATCGATAGCTATCACGACAAAAACACACGCCACCAGTAGCTTCCAAAGGTCTGCTTTACCTTTGCGGCTTTGACTGAGAAGCGGCGATCCGTTTACGGCACGCACGTTGGCAATCCGGAGCAACAAAAACGCCGCGGCGGCTGTCAAAGACTGAGAAGCAAATACAAAGGCAAATCCTGGATGGTTTGCTTTGTAAAATAGGATGGTAACAAAAAAAGCGCCGAGAAGCAGAGTTGAAAACACGATGACCGAATGTGCATTTATCCGCGTCGCAACTCCTTTCCCATAGGAATACATCGAGAGGGCGGTAACGATCAGGGGAATTGGACCAATAGAAAAAATTGCAGTATTCATCATTACATCGGCTGAGTGGGTCCTTAAACGATTTTGAATTTCCACCTCATCTTACTGGAAAGCAAGCCGCCATTGACCGACGACGAGGAAGACCTGAGCGCAGTACTCCTTTTCCACAAGCGTCTTGCAGCCGGCGAGGAAGAACTCATCCCGTCGGAGTTCGTCAACCGTATGATCGACGGCGAGAACAAGGTACGGGTTTGGCGCGAGCACCGCGGTCTGTCGGCCCGCGACCTCGCCGAGAAGGCAGGGATCAGCGTCGAGGAATTGGCGCGGATCGAGGACGGCGAGCCGGATGGACATGCTGTAGACCCTATCGCCTCTGCCCTCCGACTAGCCGTCGATGATTTGAGGTAGAGCCGCCCCGCCGTGATTGCCACCTGACTTTACTCGGGAAGATCAGGCTCGATGTAGAAGACGAGTTTGGTAAGGTCGAGCAAGATCAAAATATGCCAAATCAGGACGAGCATACAGGCCATATTCACGAGGCCTTCGCTCACCGGTCCGTTGATCACCAACGGTTTGGCGGTGACGAGCACGAGCGCAGCCACAAACAGCCCAATCAAGAAGGATGAGCTCAGCCGGAGGTTTGCCCGTGACTTAGTCAACCCTCGCTTCTTGTACCGCTCCTCGATCTTGTTAAATTCCAGATGGATATTAGCGATCGACGCCAGAGTGATAGCAAGGATCACGCCAAGCAAATTTAAGATTTCCTGTCCGATGAAGCCTTTGAGAAAGCTGTTCTGATCGCTGATCCAATCGGGACGCGCAGCAGCAACAGCAATAGTCATCGCTGTGAATGCTACTAAAATTCCATAGGATAGAGCTTTTCCCATTAGAAAATACTGCCTATCGCGTCAGTTATCTGGCGGAGGAATGCCGCCACGCCTTTGGTATGATGTTCGATCGGCAGGGTAACCGACTTCTCATGGTGTTCCGAACTATACACACTCCCGTCGGTTGCGGTCGCGCTTAAAGAACCGGCGCCTCTTTCGGTATAATCGACGATCTCTTTGATCGGCTTGGCAGTGTGGTCTAACACGCTATCGCTTTCAAGCGTCGCCCGGACGTTCGAAACGTTGACTGTATCCCGCAGGGATCGAAGTTCATCTTGAAAGTCGCTAGCACTCTTGAACATGTTAGGCGCTGCGACGTCGAACGTGATGCTTCGTATCTCATTGTGATGTTGGTTGGCAAACCGCCAAAATGATGCCTCTTCCACGATTGGATATACCTGAGCGGCATAAGGTGCCGCTGGAATGGCATTCATTTGCTTTACCAAGGTCTGCAACACGGCAAACGGGCTGCCGACCTGGGCGTTGTCCTCTGCGGCTATCTTTTGACCGTCTTCATGCTCAGTTGGATCGATAGCCACAAAAGCAGCTTGCCAGTGGGGGTGCTCGGCTAACTCAAGTCCTTCACTGGGCGAAGTCCGCTCCACCAAGGTTCTTTCCCTTGCCAACCATCCATAAAGATAGTTCGACGGCGGAGCGATTGATCGCTCCGGGGAGTAAAAGAACGTCGATCCCCGATGTTGAAATTCATGCTCGGATTTAAAAAAGCGCCTGAGCCATTCTTCTCTTACAAGGGGACGGCCATCCGGTCCGGTCTCTGTGAAAAGATCCGGCCTCTCGGCAATCTTTAAGGATAGTCTGTACAGTTTAAGCTTCATATCTGTCGTCCTCGCGCGGGTTGTAGCACCCACTAGTTAAGGACAACCAAACGGCGTGCATAACATCGAAACGCCATCCGACTGCAGCCGTAGACGAGCGGCTCTCCCCGCGCCTGCGAAACAGTTGGAATAAATCCAACTAGTTGGAAAAAATCATCTTTTGCCAACTGTGCGATAGTTCCCCATAATCGAAACTCTCGCTGAGAGGTGCCTCACCGGGGACAACACTGAATGAAGAAGCGCGACAAAGCCCTCGACACCGTCGATGGAAAAGTTCTCGATCCTGTTGTCGAAAAACTCGTTCGTGCCTTCGCCCGGCGACACGCGCGGCAGGATCACAACAACTTTGTGCACGGGAGGGAACCTGATCCAGCCGACGAACTGGTCCCGACCGCCAAGAGCCGGTTGCAAACGGTAGTCCGCCTATCTGACGGGTTGGGCGGATATAAACTGTGCGATCCCGATCGAAAGTCGCTCCAAAGTTTCGTGGAGAGAGCCCGCAATGCAATAGAGGACGTGAAGGCAGGTTGCGACGACGATCTCGGGATCAGCAAGTTGCTGAAGCCTCGTTCCCGATCGACGCCCGATCACCCGCCGAAGACCGAGAAAGGGTAAAGTCATGTCAGTTGATCCCCTATTGCTGGCTTTCGTGCGATCGCTGGCTCGGGCTGACGCCCGGCGCGAGCGCGAACTCGAACTTATTCGCCAGGAAAATCGTAACCTTCTAACATTCATTCGGTCGCAGGCGAAACCTGACGACCAAATGAAAAAAATTCTAAGTGTTTTGGACCGCGATCAGGGGCTCGATCCGGTGATCGCATCGGCCATTCGCTTTCTCAGAGGGGAATGGGTTACCAGTTTGGGTATCCAACGGCCGAGGGAAAACGATCGTCATTCAGCGGAGAAAGACCGCGTGTACCTCACGTGGTCTGTTCCAGATGGCAACGGCGGATTTAAGCGATACCGACACGTTCCCGACCCCGACGCGGACGAAAAGAGAGATCAGCAACTCGATAGGGTCGTCGAGGATTTGAAAGCCGGCCGAGAAGATGAACTCGGCCTGTATACGTTTCTTCCGGGGAACAAGCCACCCCGCCGCAGCCGCACGAAAAAGAAGAGGCCAAAGGTCGACGAGGCGGAGTGAAGGCAACGCTGTGGAAAACGTTGACCCGCGACGCCTCGTCGAGGGATGCCGATCATGTTGCAAATCATGTTGCATGGATTTGCCGGGACCATTTTGAAAAGCCCGGAAATGCGGGGAATTTCTTTGCAACATGGTGCAACATAAAAACAGAACATCGCCCCGAGAGAAGCGCCGTAAACCGTTGAATTTCTTCAAGAAACTTTTGGAGGCCTCGCCCGGAATTGAACCGGGGTACAAGGATTTGCAGTCCTCTGCGTCACCACTCCGCCACGAGGCCTCACGCGGTCGAAAAATCGAACCGTGGCGGTCGTTTAGAACCATCCTA
>Ga0123342_1007951_pt1 | contig 13693 bp, 5 predicted proteins | sample Turbeawhitnodule_FD_89960 | JGI IMG/M metagenome (GOLD analysis project Ga0123342, IMG submission 89960) | Root nodule microbial communities of legume samples collected from Mexico - Turtle bean Mexico white nodule | ecosystem: Host-associated > Plants > Roots > Nodule | place: Mexico: Nepantla...
CAGTTTTCAATCTTTTCTAAAAACATCTAAGTATAAACAATCGGTTGTTTCGACAAAACAATCGGTTGTTTTTAACTTAGTTTGAAAAACATTTTTCTTTCAAAAAGATTGAGAATGCCTATGTTTTGGATTCAATCAAGGAGTGGATTACATACACAATCTGCCCCAGATCCTAACTAAAACAACACAACAACAGCAAACACAGCCAAGGCTTCAACATCCTTCAAAGGGTTTGGATTCTTCAAAGCTTGAACACCACTTGGTTCAACATTCTTGTCTTCTTTTCCTCCCTGCACAAAACACACGTGAAGCTTTCCAAGATTACTCCTATTTTCTTGAAGTTACCACGTGTCAGTAATCTATCTACCATAACTCTCCAGGCAGTTGTCATTGATGAGGGCAACACTTTAAGGCAACAAAAAGCCTCATACAATGTTCTAAAGGATCCCTTTTCTTTCGACCTTAAACACCTATAAGCCAAACTAACTGTATAAGTTTTATCTTCACCCACCTTCCAAACCTAGAGGTCCTCGGACCCAATACAGGGGACTTTGTCATCTAATAGAGACATGTACCGACCAGTCCCTGACGTTGACTGACCACTAGTAATGTTGGTGCCACGTAAGTGGGTCCCACGAGCGGCGTGGGCCAATAACCTCGCAAAGCACGTGCGCCAAGGAGCCAAGAGTGGTCAGACATCGGTCATCAGGATGTAACGACATGCCACTAGACAGTGTGAAGAGGTCGGACATCGGAAACCCAAACAGTAGAGATGGGCCACGAGAGGTGGATCCCAGATCACATGCCAGTTATCAGTAAGGGAGAAGCCTAGATCACGAGGGTTCATGCATGTAGAGTGGATGACACGTTCAAGCATAACACAAAGTATAAAGCCACTGGAAGGGTATGACCCGCGAGGGTCACGTTCAGGGGTGAGCTGCATGCATGGCACGTGAACAACTAGGGCACTCCCAGAGGCGGGTGACCCCAGAGATCAGGTGCACGAGGAGGCACCCAGGTGGTCATCCCGTTAGAGGTTGCACTCTAGTTAGGGACCCCACGCGCTAGGTTATCCTGAGAGTACGGTAACATCAGTGCTGGGCCCGCCCATCAGAAAGGTCCATTTTAGGTAAAGAGGAAACCCTAGTTTCAGTCTATAAATAGTAAGTTAACAAACTTAGCAAAAGGAGAATTCTCTTGCGCCGCTAAACACACACACAGTAGCAAGATTATACAATTTTCGGTGTTTCCTAGCCCTAGTACTGACTTGAGCGTCGGAGTGCAAACAACCGCTAGGACGCCCTTTGTCTTTGTGTTTCCAAGTGTTCATCACAGGAAAAGCACACACAAACGCAAGGATACTGGACGTGAGGGTGACGTAGGCACACAAAGGCGTTTCGAGTCAACCGACAGGAACAAGACATAAGATGGTTTTCTTCTTTCGCCTCCGAATCGAACAAAATACATCTCCAAGCCACTTTCCATTGCCAATTGTCATTATTCTAAAATCCTACTGGTGACACATTAGCAATATTATCAGTGGTAATAGAAAACAACCTTGAAAATTTTACTCCTAAGGCCTCGCGGCCTAGCCAGTATCTTCCCAAAACTTAATTCGATTCCTATCACCAAGCCTCCAAGTGACGTTATCCTCGAAGTTATTCCCCCATTCCTCTCGCCCAAACTTTCTTTAGATCCCTCCACCAAATAGAATACTTAGGATTACTCCCAACACCTTTTAGTTTCCTCCACCCGTCGTACTTTGAATCAAGTACCTCTTTCCACAAGCCACCCTCTTCAAACTACCGCCGTCGCCAAATCCATTTGCCTAGCAATGCATCATTTAACAACTTTATTTCTTTTATACATAGTCCACACCCTCTTTGGGCACAAACTTTGTCCCAGGCCACCCAAGCTATTTTCTTCCCTTCCTTCCCCCAACCCTAAATGATGGAAGAAGGCCAAGCTCAGGCCAAACAACTAGGTCAATGGCAAAGAAGATCCAAGAAGACTGGGACTCTGCTACTGATGGTAGAGAAACTTTCCTATATATGTTAAGAAATTCCATAAACCTAATGCAGAGTAGAATTTATTTTTGTCAAAAGTAGAATAGGAATTTTACTTGTAATTTTTCTTAAATGTAATTAGGGTTAAATTTAGACATCTAAAAACAAACCTAGGTTAAATTAGGGTTTCTAGAAACTCCTAATTAAACCTTGACCGGTTCTTTAGACCTAATTTGAGTCATATGATGCATACCACCATGTCACGCCCCCATTGTGAGCTCAAATAGGTGCCTATTTTCAAACACTTTTCCATTTGAATTTTCCACCAAATTATGTGTACAATGGTCGGACCCTAAAGCTATAAAAAAAAGCAAAAACCATTATTTAGAGTTCTTTAAATGCTTGACTTTTTCTTTCTCAAATAACATTATTTTTACTTTTATTTCCCCATCCAACACCCTTTTGTTTTTATTTCCATGTCTAACACCATTTTGCTTTTATTTCCTCTGATAACACTATTTCCACTTTTAAATATTTATAAAATTGTAGTGAATTTAAATATTTATAAAATTGAAATAGAAAAAAAATTGAAAATTTAAAATTGAAATTTAAAATTTAAAATTAAATATTTAAGAATTTATGAAGAAATATCAATACAAAGAGAATGAAATAAAACATTTTATAGGTATTTTGATGTAAGTAAATATCATGGATAAAATAAATGTAAATCCTAAACCCTAATAAACCATAAATCCTAAAAATTGATAAAAAAATATTATATAATCATATTTGTTATTATAACTTATGATATATATTTATATATAACTAATTATTTACATAATCTTTCAATTTAAATATAATTTATTTCTTAATTTTTATTTTAAAATTATAATTTATACATTTATTTTTTTATTAAACCTAATAATAAATTTATTCACTTAATTTTTTTTATTAATACATACATATAATCAATAAATAACTTAATTTTATTTATATTTTTTTTAAACCACTCAGTTAATTTTTTTTTATAAAATATCCAAACAATTTTATTTAATTTTTACTATTACTTATTTTGATATCTTTTTAACAAACAAAAAATATCAACATTTAATTTGGTAAAAACATTATAATTTATTATAATTTTTTCATCATAATTTTATTATAAAAATATATATACAAATGTATTATAATTTATTCTCCGCAATTCAAATTTACTATAAAAATATAAAAAAGGCAAAATAATGTTACAATTTTACATTTATTTTACCCATAATATTTACTTACATCAAAATACCTATAAAATATTTTATTTCATTCTCTTTGTATTGATATTTCTTCATAAATTTTTATATATTTAATTTTAAATTTTCTTCTATTTCAATTTTATAAATATTTAAATTCACTATAATTTTATAAATATTTAAAATTTATTCTCCCCATTTTTAATTAAAATTTTCAAAACATTTTTTACATAATTTATTTTATTTTATTGGTTTTAAATTTAGTTTTATTCTATTTTATATTTCTTTTTTCTTTTGCATTAACTCTAGACAAAGAAATAAAAATTTCTAAAAACACTATGTCCGGAAACCAAATTCTAAGAGGACTTTTTTTTTTTAAATACAAAATAATATGATGAAAAAAAACGGTACTAGATAAAAAAATAAAAAAAAAATACTGGATGAGAAAATAAAAATGAAATTCTTATTATTTAAGGAAAAAAGTTGCAGAAATTATGTTCTGAAAACTCCAGTATACTTTTAAGTCATGTACTTATTTATGTAATTTTTTAAAAAATTAGTTTTTTAGTAAATTTAAAATTAAAACAGCACGTGCTAAAAGTACTCTTTTATTATTGTTAAAAACAATAAAAAATATAATTATAATAATAATAATATTTTTATTAATATTAATATTAATATTATTATTATTATGATTATCAATATTTATATTATTATTCATTAATGAGAATAATATTATTATTATTAGTAATATTATTATAACTGATATTGAAAAGATTTTTAAATACAAAATAATCTACTCTAACTTAAAATAATTATTTATTATTAAAATAATCAATTATTTTTAAATTATTTTGAAAACATATACATACAATTAATCGATTATAAGCTGAAATAATCGATTAAATTATTTTTAGTTGATTTCTAAAACTACTCAAGAAAATAATCCATTAAGAGAAATAATAATCAATTATCTCAGTATTGATAATGCATATTTAATTAATCATATGATATAATAATAAATTAAATTGTTCCAATTTTGTTTCTAAATATAATAAAATAACAATATAATCAACTAAAATCTTTTATAATTTACTAATTTATTTCAAAATGGTTTTTAATAAATTATTTACAGTATTATCTTGATAAAACATACTTACTTTTGATATTACTCTTGCACCACCTATAACAACTAGGCGATTTTATTTTTATATATTTATAATATAGAAATTCGTTAACAATATTATTAACTTTTCTAATAAAATTATTCATCAATTATAATTGTATTACATAGTTTACCTTGTAATTTAAATATAAAGTTTAACGATAAAATTAAAATTTAAAGGCATAAAATTTACCTTTCAATCAACAACTATATACTAGCTGGATTAAACAAATATTAATTCTGAATATTGGAGACATTATGACTTTTTTCATTTAATAACTTACTTAAATTATATACTTCATTTTCATATATTATTTTTTATTTTATAATTTTGAATGACGGTACGTAATATAATTCATTTTCTATTACATCAGCATTTTATTTTATTTTCAACATCAAAATTAATAAAATAAGATTTTGTTTATTTCAAGAATTATTGATTAAAATATATTAAAATTATATAATATAACAAATAATAATTTGTCTATTAATTTTGTATTACATAATTCAAAACTAATATACAATAACTTTTTCATAATACATTAACTATATTTTTGTTATTAACTATTGTTTACTTATAAAATGATAAGTATATACCTTTTTTAAAATGTATATAGTGATATACAAAGCAACGAACATTTGATAAAAAATAATACAATTGTTCATAACATTAGTTAAAATAATAATAAAAAGTTATAATATCCACTTAGAATATATTTAAGCCTTATTTATTCCATTTTATACGCAGAATAAAACATTAGTTAGTTGTTAAAGGAATAACGTGAAAGTGAATATGTGTAATTTTTAAAATAATTTCAAAATATAATTTATACGAAAGTGGGAAGACAATCCCTGGACCGCATAATTCATCTTATACACCAACTCTGTTTTAATTTTAGTCAAATTATTACTATTTATAAATATATATATATATATATATATATATATATATAACTGTTTGGTTTTTATACAATTAAAATGTCTAATAAATAAATAAATATACTATATAGTATTTTCATAAGCGAAATCAATTACATAGGTTGGTTGGTTGAGTGTATTTAGAAAACAGGAGAAAAGAAACGAAAATGATGAATTTATCTTCTATAATTATGTATTTTTTATAATTTTAAATGTTTTGGCTTTTAATTTAACTTTTCAAATATCACTTTATATTGGTTCTTCATATGACAATAAGTTTTTCCTAAGCATGGAAAAAGTTAATGTGAATAGTGAAAATAAGAGAGAAGAAAATGCAAATACAGAGAAGGATGAATAAATGGTCAAAAGTGGTATTTTGCCATGTCCTTGGAGCGTTTTCAAACTTCTGATATTTGACAATAAGAGTTTCCTCACCCTTTATTTCTACACATTAACTGCATGCTTCTTCTATAATATAATGTCTATAAATACATAGCACCCACATTCCCATGTTTCATATTCCATACACAAATTAAAACCAAAACCAAAACCAAGTTTGAAGGTGTGTTTGGCAGAATGAGTTCACAGAAGATAAGCATTCAGAATGTTCTTGCTCCTACAACAAGGCCACCTCCTAAATCCAAACCTCCAACCACTGGAACTAAGTTGCCCACTATCCAACAGGTTTTCACTAGAAGCACAAAATGATTTCATATCATTTTGTTACATTACGAGACAGATTATTGTTGTATGATCAAGGTTGAATTAGAAGCTTTTTTTGAAGGTCCAAGGAATCAATTTGCTAGCTGTTGTTGAAATTCTGACTAGAATAACTATCACATATATAGTTTTTATTCAGTTTATTTTATATTCAATTGTTTATATTTTTTTAATTGTTGAATATGTGATTATAAGTTATCAATATTTATGTCTAGAAATATAGGATATCATATATGATATGTGGTTTATGTACTTAGTTTCCAATTATATTTACATCTTTTTCATTTAATTTATTGAGTGTTATTTCAATAATAAATTGGTATCAAAAGCTTTTATCTTTGAGTTCACCACTCGTTTTTTATAATGATGAATATAAGTTATGGGCTGTATGGATAATCAACCATCTTGAAGCATTGGATCATTGGGAAACACTAAGAAAATTATGATGTTAAATCCTAAATAATAAAACCTAAAAAATCCAATTGTGACTCAAATGAAGTATCATAAGAGGAAGAAAAAATATACAAAGACAAAAAAATTGTCTTTTTTTCTTCTATGTCAAAAGTTACATGAATATGAATTTCAATTCTGTCAAAGAGATATGAGATTATCATTAAATATCTTTAAAAGTTTGTTGTGTTATCTTTATTATGAATATTGCACTATAAATTTATAATAATTATAATTTTATTAAATTAATATATGACATAATAAATTTTCCTATATATTTCTATTCATACATAAAAGTAAACACGGTAGTTTAGAGTGTGATAATCTTATAATTTTGTAACAATAAATTTTTTCTTAAATAAGAGACAAACAAAAATTAAAGTTCATACATCTATTTGAGCTTACCTATAATTTATAAAAAATAATTTTTTTATTAATGAATATATAACTTATAATGAAATTACATAATTAAGATCCCTCATCAACTAGAAATTAAAATTTTCATTATAATAATTATGCTAATCAATGGATCATACTAATAATTATGCTCTGATAAGCAAGGTCTGTTTGTAGAAGACTAAAAAAATAATCATTTATAAAAATCTAATTTTTCATAACAAATTAAAAATAAAAAATAAATTATGGTTAATTATCTTGTTTATACACAGTAATGAATACATCTGTTAATTTGATTATTGACTTTTTAAAGTATATAATTTTAATTTATATTTTATATTTTTTAATACTAAATCCACTATAAGGATTAAAAGAATTAGAAATTTACGTGAAAGTGGAAAGATGTGTGTTTAATCTTTTAGGACTGACATAATTCATATTATACATCGAACCCGTCTTAGTTTACTTAAATTATTACAATTTTCTTTGTATAACTAAGTGATTAAAATGTATAGTAAATAAGTATACTATAAGTATACTAGTATTTCATAACCAAATTAAATTATACTATAATATTTTCAAATCAATAAAAAAATTAAAATTTAATTGAGAAATAGAAATAAAAGATGATATATTAAATGGTCATATACCTAAAAGCAATCAATTACATAAGTTGGTTTAGTGTATTTAGAAGAGAGGGACAGAACCAACATTGATTTGAATTACTTAGTCACTGTACAACGAGTTTCCAAAAGCGAATACATTTTTTTTGATTTATTCCATCACAACATAAATGTATTATTAAAGAAGAAACATATATAAGGGTGGAAAAACGAAGAGAGATAGGTGAGATAAAATTAAAGAAAGTTATAAAATGCAGTGATATATATTATTGTTGAATCTGAAAATTGTATTGAATTGAAAAGACAATAGAACTAGAAAAATGGTAAAAAAGAAAAATCAAGACATCTATAAGTGATATACAACACCTGCATGTTTTGACAAGTCAAACAACGTATGGAAGTATAAAGTTTTGATTTTATTAAAAACATGGAGAGTCTAAGCTATCAGAGCCAGCATGATGGTTTTTTTTGGCACTGTTATTCAAATACAGTGACTCAGAAACTCTTTCTAAACCGCCATGGAGGTTGGGACAAAAATCTGATGAGATGCTTAACATTGTATACTCTATATCCAAATAGGAATTTAACGAGTTGAAGAAAGTCGCAAAAGTTGGGAGGTAGAAATTGTTGCATATAAAAAAAACGTTTACTCAATATCTTTACCATGTACCCAAAATCATAGGCATTAAGCAATCCATTGAATATTATTGTTGTAGAGGAGTCTTGAGAGCATCATCAGCTCAACGAATTGCATAATGCTCAATCCAAACTTTCGATTCTTATCAAAATACATGCCTTAACGTCGAAGGAGGGCGATGGAGTGAGGAACATGAGGATGGTGTGTCACATCGAACTCACATAAATTGAATTCTCAAATGAAGTGTTGGAGGTTCCAAAGGTTGGAAGGTTGTCGTGGTCATCTGAAAGGGTGAGACCCACTTGGATGAGGTGCACACCGTCCACGTTAGATTTCACCACTGCGTAGTTATTTTTGGTTGGCGGAATGTTAAATGTGACTTAAAGACGATGCTGGGGAACTCCGTGACCATAGAGATGAAAGAGTATAAGACAATTACAGAACAAATCAATTTGAACTCTGATTCAAGGTTGTAATACCACATTGATTTTGTCATTACAAAACTGCAAGGAGGGCATCTTGTCATCATGGAACTGCAAGGGAGGGCCATGCTGCTCCTTTCTATTCCAATCTCTGTTTCTCTTCCCATCAAGAACAACAAAAGAACCACACTAATTCTCCTCACTATACTACTTTTATAGACCAAATCACACACACACTTCTTATAAAAGATAAATCTTATAATCACACTTATCATTTCTTTATGTATGACTCAAGATATTAATTCACTATAAGAAAAATCGCTTTTTTCGTCGGCTAAAACAAACACAAACGATTGACACTACAAGAAACTATTTATTTACATACTAATTATTACATACAGATACAAATCCATATGTAAATTGAGCATTACATACTCATATTTACATACAGATTTATTTCAGTATGTAAATACACATTACATACGGATTTTTCTATATGTAAACCCAAAATAATTATATACGGACATAATTCGTATGTAATTTTGGCTCCATGATGCGAGAATAATTACATACGGATCATATCCGTATATACAACATTATATTTTTAATTAAAGAAAGCAAAAATTATTACATACGGATTTTATCCGTATATAACGTATTACATATTTGATTAAAATATAGAAATAATTACATACAAATTTTATCCATATGTAAGATATTACATATTTAATTAAAAAATTTGAAATATTTACATACAAATCATATTTGTAGACAATGTGTTACATACGGATTTTAAAAAACACTACAAAAAATGTATGCATTTTCGTTCCCCCTATAGCATTAATCTTTTTCCAAAAAAAATTTCCCCATTCCCTCCATAACATTCTCTTTTTTCCAAAAATAATTTCTTCATTCCCTCCACGACATTCCTTTTATTTTTTGACAAAATAATTTTTCCTCTAGAAACCTCTCATTCCTTCTTTGGAAACCCTCTCATTTGAAAACACAAACTTAACCCTTTCATTTTTTATCACTTTGTAATCGTCAACTCTGCTCATAACAACCCTAACCCTAACCCAACTTTTCTCACTCTCATATCCCACACCATACACATCCATGCCAACATGACGCTGCCATTGGTTCTATTGCCACCATTATCCTGAAGACACAGTTACCTGCCGGCTTGAATAGCTTTGGGCGAAGCCGTAGTCAGAGTTTGTGTTGGAGATCCCACATCGACTAGAGATGAGAATATTTCATTGTATATAAGTGAGTGCAAACCTCACCCATGAACCGGTTTTATGGGGTTGAGTTAGGCTTGAAGTCCACCTAATAATAGAGTTCGAGATTTCTTAAGGTATCAACGATGTTGCGATGGAGAAAGATGCAACCACCGCGGATCCTTCTTCCTTCTTGTTGCTTGTGTTGACTCTTTCAAACCTTTCACCTTCATATGTTTGCTACGCTCTCAACCTTCACCATTCCTCTCAAACGCCTCTCTCTAACCAACATTTTCTGGTTGAAGGTTTCCGTGGCATTTAAGTACACTTACGACCGCATCCCCTACTTTGAAAACATCTTGGAAAACACGATTTATGGGGTTGATCATATTTGTTTATGTTAGTTTTCTTGTGCCATTGTTTCATCTTATGCTTATCTTCTGTTTCCGTTGTGCAAATATGAGAGCAGAGGAGTTTGAAGAACAATTCACTACTCAATGGAAAGAAATTTTGGGTAATGAGATACTGTTACCTTCTCTCAAATTAGTTCACCAAAATATTAACTAAGAATGTTTAAGATATTTTTTTGTTCTTGTTAATGTGTGTTTGCCTGGTTGACGGCCCGTGTTCTGAGTATTTGGTGTCTTAATATTGTCATGGTCTTTATAGTGTATACAATTGAGGTATATGTTAGGTAAAATAGAAAGAGAAGTAAGAGTCTAAGGGATTAGTTGTTCTGTTGTAGAACTACTGATAACAGTCAGTAATTGAATATCTGGGAGTTAGTTGGAATAAGTTACACTTTGGAGTTTTAATAGACTGATTATCCTATTTATTTGTTTGTGTTCTCTTCCAATATTTTCACTCTGGGAAATATCTTATCCTCTGATTTACTTCTATTCCTTCTTTCCTATTTTTGATTTTCTTGAGATTTAGTTTTGCAGAGGAACTTGGGAGTTTTATTACATTGATCATCTTATTTATTTGTCTGTTTGTGATCTCTTCTATTATCTTTGTCCAGGAAAATATCTTATCCCCTGGTTTAATGTTATTCCTTCTTCCTTTCTTTTAATAAAAAAAAATTCATTTATGTGGAACGAAATGTGATATATATTGGTTGCGCTTTACTAAATCACTGTGACATATCCTTTGTGCATATTTTGTGATTATTATTCTCATCTAATTATTGTTGCAGGGAAATGTGATTTTATGTGGGCAATTGTTACTGCAGATTTTCGTGAGAAAAGAGAAAGGTTTTCTCGTAGGCTTATTACCCATCAGATAATTCTTACACTTCAGATACTAAAGTTGGAGGTTCTAAAAGGGAATGGTTCAAGGTATTTCTTTTAATGGAAATTAGAATTGAGAAGAGGCTAGAGAAGCAAAAAATTTCAAGAAACAAGCAAAATATAGCATAATAAAGTATTGTAGAGAGGTTCAAAATATAATGTAAACCTTGATTTTAAAATTAAAATCTATTAATAGAAAAAAAGGTGAAAACTAAGATTTCTTAGTATGTGCCAAATGATGTATGCTTGGTGATACTTTAAAAGCTCATTTCCAGACTACTCACATAACACACAATCAAGGTTTTATAAATGTCCTTAAACTACTCTTCTCACTATATTAGTGATTGAAAAAATAATTCCATAAATTGTATTTAATTTGTAATTTAGAGGTCTCTATTTAGTATTGCGTAGTTGTATAAATATAAAATATGGTCATCTTTTCATATTCAAATAGGGTTTTGTCTTAGATTTTTGAATTCATCTTTATAGATTCATGGCACCCAATTTTAACATTATCTCAAAATAGCTTAATTTTTTTTATTTGAATCTCTTAGGTTTATAAGGAATTGTATTTGGCTCTTTGATATTATTAGTTGAGGAATTTATTTAAAATTTACAGTCTTCATTCTCCAGCAAGTACATGTCACATGTCAATTGCATCATTAAGCAAAAGCAAACTAATTAGTTGATGGTTGTCATGGTACATTTGATGCAATCCTAAGTTGCGTCTTCATTTGTAGATCTTCTTCTTCATTGTTTTGTTTTAAATATCTTTTATGGATGATGAAGACTATTGCGGAAGCATGAAGAATTGTAAAAATTTAAGAGATGAAAATTATTATATATTGTGAATCTAAGTGAGGACTCTAGAAATTTGTCTAGCAAGAAGACAACTCTAGAGAGAACTTTGAACAAGTAAAAGTGTCTAAATTGGACAACATTTCATTACTGAAATCAAAGTTAAAAATCATGTATAAGAAACTCTTATTTATAGGAGAAAGTCTCTCAAAACCTCTCAAATGAGAGTGTGACAAGTGTCACCACCTTATTGGTGCAAATCCTCTCCATTGAGGAAAAGACATGTGGAGCATCATGCCTTCCTTGCCTATCTCATGCCTTCCTTGCCTACATTTCTATTTGCACCCCTCTTTTACTATTTTACACTCTATTTTCTTTCCTATTTACATCCTTCTCTACTTTGACCCAAAATATAAGGCCCAAAACTTCCTAACTACTCTATACAATTTTTACAAGACTAAGAAAAAGAAAAATATTTTACAATATCTTCAGTAAGTCTCGATTTTCATCTATCTTCTTAACCAAAAATTTCGATGTCGAATGGTTTTCATTAACATTACTTTTTGTTTCATTATATCAGGAACAATATTGGCTCGTGTTACCATTTTAAGGCTCAAATGAGTGGTTTACTCAAATTTGAGCAATTCTGTTGAAAAAACCTTAAAAAGGGAGGAATGATAAATTGAAACTGTAAAAATTAAAAGTATTATAGACTGTGTTACAATATGGGTAAAAGATTGGGTGAACTTTATCTTTGTAAACAAGTTCTTGGAAGACTTTTACATGTTTCAATAGTTTTCCCATTTACTTGTTTAACAATTGAACTTTTTTTCATAATTTAATTATTATTACCATTAGTAGCTCCCTCTGTTTTATGTGAAACTGTTCAAGTTCCCGTACATATTTTTTATTTGATGGACTAATTATTTATTTTGTTATGTTCAAAATTTGTTATTCTATGTGTAATGATCCACTTTATGATTCTCTTTGCACTATTAACTTTGTCTATAGTTGACGTGCTTATATTTCACCTTAATTGCAGCTTAAAGGTGACATATATGCTTCTCATACAATTAGGATGCCTTCGTCTATATCTTTGTTGGTCATCCTTTTTCTCTGTTTAGTTATCTACTTGACATGTATCTTCATTTGAATATGGTTGATTGTTGATTATTTTTTATAATTTGTTGTGGGTTTGACACTAGTTTGGTGTCATTTCAGTTTGATGAGCGACTTTCTAGCAAGCTCAATAGATGGATCGGTTAGAAAACTCTCCAGGAAAATTATTACCTATATTATTTAGATTGAAGGTGCTCTTTTGAAAGTCTAAGGAAGGTAGTTGCATCCATCTCTATTGGTTTAACCAAAGATCCAGGATGGTTTTAAGGCTATAGTTTTGGAGGTGTTAGGTTACTGTAAGGAATAAGGAAGTGTGCAAGTACTGGACTGGACTGTGCCTGGTTACATTTCAGATTAAGGACTTGTTCTTGGCTTTAGGGGGTACCTTGCTCTGTAGGCCAAATGAAGTATATAGTATTAAGGCCTTTTTCTGGTGTAGGTAAGGGAGGAATGATGGCAAATTCATGAAGTTCTTCTTGGAATCATGTGAAGAATGGTGCGGAAGCTATGGATGTATATGTGCAAGATCCTCCTAAGAGCTATGGTGATCTTGAAGGTGCATGATATGTATGGAAGTAGGGAGGTTCGGCCAGCCCTATGGTAGGTGAGGAAGATGAAGATTAGAGCCTAGAAACTAGGTAGAAGCAAAGCTTGGCACAATGTTGGCAGCATAACTTTACTCTCATTAA